>Ga0208435_100230_pt1 | contig 17612 bp, 16 predicted proteins | sample 24_taG_FD_184097 | JGI IMG/M metagenome (GOLD analysis project Ga0208435, IMG submission 184097) | Marine viral communities from Cariaco Basin, Caribbean Sea - 24_WHOI_OMZ (SPAdes) (version 2) | ecosystem: Environmental > Aquatic > Marine > Oceanic | place: Caribbean Sea: Cariaco Basin...
CGTGGGTTATGGAAAATACGGGTTTGTTCTGTCATGGTCATGCTCGATTAACAATCGTGATTGCGGTCTATTTCGGGGCGTAGTCTAACAGGAGGAAATCCCTTGCAGTACCCTCGGTACTTGTCCAATTCGCGAATCTCCCTATCTTTACGCCTCCCAAGATGGTTAGCGTTTCTGGCGCTGAGTGTCGGGCTGGTTCTGTCCGGTTGCAGTAAAGTGGAGCTGGAAAATGCGGATGGCACGCTCAAAAGCTGGGACAGTTATCGCGGCCAGTGGGTGCTAGTGAATTACTGGGCCGAATGGTGCAAGCCCTGCCTTGAGGAAATTCCCGAGCTGAACCAGCTAGACAAAGCCCCCGACATATCGGTGTTGGGGGTGAATTTCGATGGTATCGAAGGCGAGGCCTTGCGGGATTTAGGCGCGCGAATGGGGATCGAGTACACCATGCTGGCCAAAGACCCTGCAACAGAATTTGGCTGGAATGTGCCGGTGGCCCTGCCTGCCACCTTTGTTGTGGGCCCGGGCGGTGAACTCATTGAAACGCGCTTTGGTCCGCAAACCGAAGATGATATCCGTACAGTGATCGGCAATTGAACATGGCAAATACTTTCGTACATCTGCGCGTACACTCTGAATATTCCATGGTGGATGGCCTGGTTCGGGTCAAGCCGCTGATCAGTCGGGTCGCTGAACTGGGTATGCCTGCCGTAGGGCTTACCGAGCAGTCTAACATGTGCTCGTTGGTTCGCTTTTACCAAGGCGCCATGGGGGCAGGCATCAAGCCAATCGTGGGTGCGGACCTGTGGCTGGAAAATCCGGACGAACCCGAAAACCCGTTCCGCCTGACATTGCTTGCACGAGATAATGATGGTTATCTGCATCTGACGGAAATTATTTCACTGGGCTATACCGAGGGACAGAAGTACGGCAAGCCGATTGTCCGAAAGGAATGGCTGGAAGCTCGCGCGGCCGGCTTGATTGCGTTGTCCGGCGCAAAAATGGGTGACGTGGGTAAAGCGTTGCTGGCTGGCAAACCAGAACTTGCCCGGGAAAGGGCGCAGTATTGGAAGCAGTTGTACCCCGGTAGCTATTACCTGGAGCTGCAGCGTACTGACCGGGCCGGTGATGAAGATTGCCTGCACCTGAGCGTTGAACTGGCAGCTGAAATGGGCCTGCCCGTTGTGGCGACCAACGACGTTCACTTCCTGACAGCCGACGATTTCGAGGCCCACGAAGCTCGGGTTTGCATTGGTGAAAGCCGCACCTTGGATGACCCCCGCCGGGATCGCCGCTTCAGCGACCGGCAGTACCTGCGCAGCGCCGAGGAAATGATCGAGCTGTTTTCGGATATCCCGGAAGCCATCGAGAACACCGTCGAAATTGCACGTCGCTGCTCGGTAAAAGTGCGGTTGGGCGAATACTTCCTGCCGAATTATCCGATCCCGGATGGCATGACCATGGATGATTACTTCCGAAAGGTATCGGAAGAAGGCCTGGACATGCGCCTGGAGACGATCCTCAGCAAAGACGACCCGGAATACGACCAAAAGCGGGCGGTCTATGAAGAGCGATTGAAGTTCGAGCTCGATATCATCATTCAGATGGGGTTCCCGGGTTACTTCCTGATCGTTATGGACTTCATCAAGTGGGCCAAGAACAACGGCGTACCCGTGGGGCCGGGTCGAGGTTCCGGTGCCGGTTCGCTGGTTGCTTATGTGTTGTTGATTACCGATCTGGACCCGCTCGAATACGATTTGCTGTTTGAGCGATTCCTGAACCCGGAGCGGGTATCCATGCCCGACTTCGACGTTGACTTCTGCATGGAGGGGCGTGACCGGGTTATCGAATACACCGCCCAGAAATACGGCCGTGAAGCGGTTTCCCAGATTATTACTTTCGGTACCATGGCTGCAAAAGCGGTGGTGCGAGACGTAGCGCGTGTGCAGGGTAAGTCCTATGGGCTGGCGGACAAACTGTCCAAGTTGATTCCGTTTGAAGTCGGCATGACGTTGAATAAGGCCATCGAGCAGGAGCCCCAGCTCAAGGAATTTTTGGAGCAGGACGAAGAAGCCCAGGAAATCTGGGAAATGGCACTCAAGCTCGAGGGTGTTTGCCGGAACGCCGGCAAACACGCCGGGGGTGTGGTTATCGCGCCCACCAAAATTACCGACTTTTCGCCGTTGTATTGTGATGACGAGGGCGGAAGTCTGGTCACCCAGTTCGATAAAGGTGACGTTGAAGAAGCCGGGTTGGTGAAGTTCGACTTTCTGGGGCTGCGGACCCTGACCATCATCAAATGGGCTCTGCACATGATCAACCCGCGCCGTCAAAAGCGCGGGGAGCCGGAATTGGACATCGCGACGATTCCGCTCGATGACAAAGCCTCATTCGATATGCTCAAAAAGGCGGAAACTACCGCCGTGTTCCAGCTTGAATCCCGCGGCATGAAAGATCTGATTCGCCGCCTTCAGCCGGATTCACTGGAAGATATGATCGCACTGGTGGCACTGTTCCGGCCCGGCCCGCTGCAGTCGGGCATGGTAGACGACTTTATCGACCGGAAGCACGGTCGACAGCCGATGTCCTACCCGCACCCGGATTATCAATACGACGGCCTGAAACCGGTACTGGAGCCCACCTACGGGGTTATTCTGTACCAGGAGCAGGTCATGCAGATCGCTCAGGTTATGGCGGGCTATACCCTGGGTGGCGCCGACATGCTACGCCGGGCGATGGGTAAGAAAAAACCTGAGGAAATGGCGAAACAGAAAGCCTCTTTCCTTGAGGGGTGTGCCAATAACGGTATTGACAAGACGTTGGCCGAGAACATCTTCGACCTGGTTGAGAAATTCGCCGGCTATGGTTTCAACAAGTCCCACTCGGCGGCCTACGCCTTGGTGTCGTACCAGACGTTGTGGATGAAGGCCCATTACCCTGCTGAGTTTATGGCGGCGGTGCTGACCGCGGATATGCAGAACACCGACAAGGTGGTCACGCTGGTCGAAGAATGCCGGAACATGAAGCTCGACCTTCTGGTGCCTGATGTCAGTCGTTCCGAATACACCTTTACCGTAAACGACGATGGGCAGATTGTGTACGGGCTGGGTGCGATCAAGGGCTTGGGTGAAGGCCCTATCGAGAGTGTGGTTGCCGCGGCTAAAGAAGGCGGTCCGTTCCAGGATATTTTCGATTTTGCTCGCCGAATTGATCTGAAAAAGGTTAATAAGCGTGCCATGGAAGCACTGATTCGCGCCGGTGCGATGGACAAGCTCGGAGCCACTCGGGCACAGCTGATGGCCAGCATTGATAAGGCCATACAGCAAGCCGGCCAGCAATCCCGAAATGACGCCGTGGGCATGGTGGACATGTTCGGGGAAATGTTGGGTGGCGGCGGTGACGAAGACGTGTATGCCGATGTGGCTGATGTACGTGAATGGCCTGAAAAGCAGCGCCTGAAAGGTGAAAAAGACACGTTGGGTATTTATCTTACCGGCCATCCGTTTGATGAATACGAAAAAGAAGTGCGCCGTTTTGTACGCTCGTCCATTGCCGAGTTAAAGCCCAATAAATCGCCTCAGCGAGTAGCAGGTTTGGTGGTGGCTCAGCGCACCATGAAGACCCGTACGGGGTCAACTATGTGCTTCATTACACTAGACGATCGAAGCGCCCGGATTGAAGCGACCCTGTTTTCGGAAGCCTATTTCGAAAACCGTGAGTTGCTGCAGTCAGATCAAGTCATTGTGTTAGAGGGGCAGGTCAGCCACGACGATTACTCGGGGCAGATGAAAATGCGTGTCAGCTCGGTCACCGATGTTGCAACGGCGCGCCAGCAGTTCAGCAAAGGCATCCGATTGGCGCTGCATGCTGACCAGCTGCAGAATGGTTTGCTGGATAAACTAGACGACACGCTGCGACCGTTCCGCAACGATGGCAGCCCTGTGTGGATTGAGTACAGCAGCGCAGAAGCCCGAACCCGCATTGAGCTCGGGGATTCCTGGCGTGTGCAACCAGATGATGATTTGCTGTTCGAGCTGAAACATCTGGTGGGCGACCAAGCCGTAGAACTGGTCTATGATTAAGACCAATGTCCGCTTTTGCTCTGCGGCAAGCACTGCTATCTTGGTCCCAAATTCTGGTTTGGGTGGGCATTTGCCCGCCTGGCAATCAAATGATGGAACATCATGAACCCTAATTACCTGGATTTCGAACAGCCGATCGCCGACCTGGAAGCCAAAATTGAAGAGCTTCGTATGGTCGGTAACGATACCGATATCAATATTACGGACGAGATCAGTCGCCTCAAAAAGAAGAGTGTCAGTCTGACCGAGAGCATTTTTTCTGATCTCAAACCCTGGGATGTAGCCCGCTTGGCCAGGCACCCTCGCCGGCCTTACACGCAGGATTACATCGATCTGATCTTTGATGATTTTGATGAGCTTCACGGCGATCGCCGCTATGCAGACGATCACGCCATCGTGGGTGGTACCGCTCGACTGGGCAATCAGCCGGTTATGGTTATTGGTCATCAGAAAGGGCGGGAAGTGCGAGACAAAGTTAAGCGTAACTTTGGCATGCCTCGCCCCGAGGGCTATCGCAAAGCCTTGCGCTTGATGGAAATGGCCGAGCGATTCAAGATGCCGATATTGACGTTCATCGATACTCCGGGTGCCTACCCGGGAATCGGAGCCGAGGAGCGTGGCCAAAGTGAAGCGATCGCGTTCAACCTGGCCGTCATGTCGAGGCTGAAAACGCCCATCATTTCAACGGTTATCGGTGAAGGTGGTTCTGGTGGCGCGCTCGCCATCGGCGTATGCGACCAGCTGAACATGCTGCAGTATTCAACCTATGCTGTTATTTCCCCGGAAGGCTGCGCCTCTATCCTTTGGAAAAGTGCCGAATATGCCTCACTAGCCGCAGAAGCCATGGGTGTCACGGCTGACCGGCTGAAAGAACTGGGCGTTGCCGACAATGTGATCGAAGAACCGCTAGGCGGCGCACACCGCAGCCCAGAAGGCATGGCTGAGACACTGAAAGCACAGCTGGAAGCGGGCTTGGCGGAACTGTGTCGCTTGCCTCAGGATGAACTGATCGCACGCCGGTATGAGCGTTTGACCAAGTATGAAGGCGGGCGGTAACCCCGCCCGGAACGCTGAATGGCCGGATGATCTGTCAGCACCAGTCAGCACTCTCCCCGAACACTCCCGTCTCTGGGTCGCCTTTAGTGGCGGCCTCGATTCGGCATTGCTGCTGCACGTGGTGGCGTCCTGTCATTGCGATGTGACTGCGATTCACATCAATCACCAATTGCAATCAAATCATCGGCAAACCGAGCAGTTTTGTCGCGATGTGTGTGACCAATTGGGTGTCCCCATCGTTGTTGAGCATGTTGATGTTGAAGTTTCCGATACCGGGGCTGGCGGACTGGAAGAAGCTGCCAGGAATGCCCGGTATAGCGTGTTCGAACGTCGACTGAGGAAGGGGGAGCTGATTCTAATGGCTCACCATGGCGATGATCAGGCCGAGACGGTTTTGTTTCGTTTGCTGCGAGGTTCTGGCGTTAATGGCCTCGCTGGAATGCCGGCAAGTCGGGCTCTGGGGCGGGGAAGCCTTTATCGCCCATGGTTGGCGGTTGGCCGTAACAGGCTGGAAGAGGTGGCGGTGAGTTCAGGATTGAGCTGGGTCGAAGATCCCAGCAACGAGAGTCAGGTTTACGATCGTAACTATCTCCGTCATGCGGTTATACCCGGTTTAAAAAAACGTTGGCCGGGTTTCCTCAAGCGAGTGGGCCACAGTGCCGGAGCATGTCGGGAAAGCGCAGAGCTCAATCAGCGATTGGCCGAGTTGCACTGGCAGTCTTGTTCTGACAAGGGCCGGTTGAGTTTGGCCGCGCTGCGAGAGTTGACGGCGCTCGAACGGCGAAATCTGGTGCGTTGGTGGCTGCAACAACAGCGTTTAGAAGTGCCCGCGAGCGTCAGTCTGGATAAAGGGCTTGCTGATCTGCTGAGTGCGGCAGACGATCGCTCGCCAGAACTGCGAGGCTCCGGATTTAGCCTGCGGAGGTATCGTAGTTACCTGTATCTTGTGCCCCACATGACTGTTCCGGAGAGCCCCGTCAGACTTGGGCCGAACGAGAGTGTGGTCTGGGGCGTGTGGCGTCTCCGATTGGTGTCAAATCCGGCAGTGGGTAACTCAAAAAAATTCCCCCCGCCAATACGGGTATCTACGAGGCAAGGCGGTGAACGGGTAAAAATTCGGCCCGATGGTCCCTCCCGGGCATTGAAAACATGGCTTCAGGAACAGGGCGTCCCGCCATGGGAAAGGGCCGTGCTGCCCTTGGTTTACGGGCGTGGAGGCGAGGGTGAAGAGCTGATTGCGATTGGCGATTTGTGGTGTTCTGACCAATACTCGGGAAGCGCCCCGGCGACCGGTTGGCGGCTTATCGTGGAGCGGAATTTGATTGAGTAGGTGAGGGCTTTCTGGTAGTCTGATGTCCCATCTTGAGATGAACAATCTCCCCCCTTTACCGAACCAGATAATCATGGAATCTGCATGACGCGTTATATTTTCGTCACCGGCGGTGTTGTGTCCTCTTTGGGCAAAGGTATTGCGTCTGCCTCATTGGCAGCCATCCTGGAGGCACGCGGCCTGAAGGTCACTATTCTCAAGCTGGATCCGTACATCAACGTGGACCCCGGCACCATGAGTCCGTTCCAGCACGGTGAAGTATTTGTCACCGAAGATGGTGCTGAAACTGACCTTGATCTTGGCCACTATGAGCGCTTCATCCGCACACCAATGAGTAAGCGTAATAACTTCACCACCGGCCGGGTGTACGAAGAAGTTATCCGCAAAGAGCGTCGTGGCGATTATCTGGGCGGCACTGTCCAGGTGATTCCGCATATCACTGACGAAATCAAGCGCCGTGTTATCGAAGGTGCGGCCGGTTCCGACGTGGCAATGATTGAAGTCGGCGGAACCGTGGGTGACATCGAATCTCTGCCGTTCCTCGAAGCTTGTCGTCAGCTGAAAGTGGAAGTGGGTGCCCAGCGTGCATTGTTCATGCACCTGACGCTGGTTCCGTACATCGCCACCGCTGGCGAAATCAAAACCAAGCCGACTCAGCATTCTGTTAAAGAAATGCGCTCCATCGGCCTGCAGCCCGATATTCTGTTGTGCCGTTCCGAGCATGAAGTCGATGCCAGCTCTCGCCGCAAGATCGCTCTGTTCACCAACGTAGAAGAACGTGCGGTTATCCCGATGCAGGATGCCAAATCTATCTACGCGATTCCGCGCATGCTGCACGAATACGGTCTGGATCAGCTGGTTATAGACCGTTTCAACCTCGATGCACGCGAAGCAGATCTGAGCGAATGGGACGAAGTTGTGGAATCCCTGATGAATCCGCAACAAGAAGTCACCATCGCGATGGTGGGCAAGTACATGGAGCTGTTGGAGGCTTACAAGTCTCTGATCGAATCCTTGCTGCACGCCGGTATCAAGACCCGGACCAAGGTCAACATCAATTACATCGATTCTGAAGACATCGAGCGAGAAGGCACGCAAGTGCTCGAGTCTGCGGACGCCATTCTGGTGCCCGGTGGTTTTGGTGAGCGTGGTGTAGAAGGCAAAATTCGCACAGTTCAATACGCCCGAGAAAACAAAGTTCCATACCTGGGCATCTGTCTTGGTATGCAGGTCGCTGTTATCGAGTACGCCCGTAATGTGGCCGGATTGGCGGATGCCCACAGCACAGAGTTCCGTGAGCACTCGCCGGCACCGGTTGTTGGCCTGATCACCGAATGGCTGGATGCCAGCGGCAACACCGAAGAGCGTACCGAAGCCTCTGACCTGGGCGGCACCATGCGCCTGGGCGCTCAGGACTGCGTATTGACCGAAGGCTCGACCATTGCCGCCTGTTACGGCAAGAAAACCATTCGTGAGCGTCATCGTCATCGTTACGAAGTGAACAACCACTACCTGCCAAAGCTGGAAGAGGCTGGTCTACTGATCTCTGGTCGCTCTACTGATGGCCGTTTGGTCGAGGTTGTAGAAGCACCGGATCATCCGTGGTTTGTGGCATGTCAGTTCCACCCGGAATTTACCTCAACGCCTCGCGACGGCCACCCGCTGTTCAAAGGTTTTGTTGAAGCCGCTTTGGCGAACAAAAAGGGATCCTGAGCATGGCCAAGAGCGTGGTTAATGTCGCCGGCATTGAAGTCGCTAACGAAAAGCCATTCGTGCTTTTCGGCGGCATGAACGTACTGGAGTCGCCCGAGTTGGCCATGGAGGTTGCAGAAGCCTACGTGGAAGCAACCAGCAAGCTAGGCATTCCGTACGTATTCAAGGCCTCCTTTGACAAGGCCAACCGCTCGTCCGTGAATTCATTCCGCGGCCCCGGTTTGGATAAAGGCTTGCAGATACTGGCGGACATTAAAAGCAAATTCGGTGTCCCCATTATCTCGGATGTCCACGAACCGGCGCAGGCTGCGCCTGCTGCCGAAGTATGCGACATCATCCAATTGCCAGCCTTCTTGAGTCGTCAAACCGATCTGGTGGTTGCCATGGCCAAAACCGGCGCGGTGATCAACGTCAAGAAAGCACAGTTTCTTGCGCCTCAGGAAATGAAGCACATCATCACCAAGTGCGAAGAAGCGGGTAACGACAACATTATCTTGTGTGAGCGCGGCAGCAGCTTCGGTTACAACAATTTAGTCGTCGATATGTTGGGCTTCGGCATCATGAAGTCGATGAATGTTCCCGTGATGTTCGACGTCACCCACTCTCTGCAAATGCCGGGTGGACGCGCCGATTCCGCTGGCGGCCGCCGCGCACAAGTGACCGACTTGGCTTTGGCTGGCATGTCACAAGGACTCGCCGGCTTGTTCCTGGAAGCACACCCGGACCCTGATCAAGCCAAATGCGACGGCCCATGCGCACTGCGCCTGAGCCAGCTGGAGCCGTTCCTTCAGCGGGTGAAAGCCGTAGATGATCTGGTAAAAAGTTTTAAACCTATAGACACCGCCTGATTGGCGGTGTCCGCACTTTGAAAGCCCGTATATTCCTGACGCCAATACGCTAGGGGTACTCTACGGGCTCGAAGAGCGATCGACTGGAAGAGCCTGGCGAAAATTTCGTAGGCCATGGATGGCCGGAGAGAAGCGCACAGGGATGTGCTTGTAGCGGTTTTCGCCAGGCTCTTCCAGTTGATTGCTCCCGCACCGAAATTGATAACCGGTACAGTGTTTAGAAGATAAAATCTGGAGAAATTTACGAATGACCAAGATTGCCAACATCAAAGCCCGTGAGGTTCTGGATTCACGCGGTAACCCAACCGTTGAAGCCGACGTAATTCTGGAAAACGGAACCTTGGGCCGTGCCTGCGCACCGTCTGGTGCTTCTACCGGTTCCCGCGAAGCGCTGGAACTGCGTGATGGCGACCAAACCCGTTACCTCGGAAAAGGTGTACGCAAAGCCGTTGACGCGATCAATGGTCAGATTCGTGACGCTCTGGTAGGCAAAGATTCTGCAGACCAGCGTGGTCTGGACAAAATCATGATCGACCTGGACGGCACCGAGAACAAAGCCAATCTGGGCGCCAACGCCATTCTGGCCGTATCTCTGGCTGCTGCCAAAGCAGCTGCAACCTCTCTGGGCAAGCCACTGTACGAGCACATCGCCGATGTGAACGGCACTTCTGGCAAATTCTCAATGCCCGTTCCGATGATGAACATTTTGAACGGTGGCGAGCACGCCGACAACAACGTCGACATTCAGGAATTCATGGTTCAGCCAGTATCTGTCACCAGCTTCGCTGAAGCCCTGCGTGTCGGTGCGGAAATCTTCCACAGCCTCAAGAAAGTTCTGAAGGCCAAAGGCCTGAACACAGCCGTAGGCGACGAAGGTGGTTTTGCGCCAAACCTGCCATCCAACGAAGCCGCATTGGCCGCAATCCAGGAGGCCGTTGAGCAAGCCGGTTACGAGCTGGGCAAAGACGTTACCTTGGCGCTGGATTGTGCATCCTCCGAATTCTACAAAGACGGCCAGTACCAGCTGACCGGTGAAGGTAAGAGCTTTGACTCTGAAGGCTTCGCCGATTACTTGGCTGGCTTGTGCGAGCGTTACCCGATCGTATCCATCGAAGACGGTATGGACGAAAGCGACTGGGATGGCTGGAAGGTTCTGACTGATAAGCTGGGCAGCAAAGTACAGCTGGTCGGCGATGACCTTTTCGTAACAAACACCAAGATCCTGAAGCAGGGTATCGAGAAGGGCGTTGGTAACTCCATCCTGATCAAGTTCAACCAGATTGGTAGCCTATCCGAAACTCTGGATGCCATCAAAATGGCTCAGGACGCCGGTTATACCGCGGTTATCTCTCACCGTTCCGGTGAAACCGAAGACACCACCATCGCTGACTTGGCAGTAGCAACCTGCGCTGGCCAGATCAAGACCGGCTCTTTGTGTCGTTCTGACCGCGTAGCCAAGTACAACCAGTTGCTGCGCATCGAAGGCGATTTGGAAAGCAATGCGCCATACCGCGGTCTGAGTGAGATCAAAGGTCAAGGTTAAACGCTAGCCTGCGGTAGGCCTGATAGGCATACTGCTAGGTAACAAAATGTTAAGGCCATCGCGTTCTGGATGAAAATTCAGACACGATGGCCTTTTTGCCCAATAAGTTGGGGCATTTTCTTGTTAATCTACCTGAGCGTCTATACTTACCCTCTGATGTTAGGTTTAACTGGTTAAATTTTGAGCTAATCTGCATGAAAACGCTTTGGGCCATTCTTGCTGTATTGATTCTCCTGCTACAGGTACGCCTGTGGATCGGGGAGGGTAGCTTTGCGCAAGTTTGGGCGCTTGAAGAGGCGATTGCCAAGCAGCAGGCCGAGAATGCCGGGCTGGCGGCTCGTAATGACCGGCTTTATGCAGAGGTTCGTAACCTGCGAAATCAGCAGGGGGCGGTAGAAGAGCGGGCTCGCATGAACCTGGGCTTGATTCGGGACGATGAGACGTTTTTCCTCGTTGTCGAAAAGTAAGTTGTAGTTTGGGTGTATCGAGCGCCGGAGAGTGTCTCTCCGGGAACCGCTACGAGCACTTCCATGTGCGCTTCTCTCCGGCCATCCATGGCCTACGACATTCCCGGAGAGACACTCCCCGGCGCTCTTCTAACATGGTGCGGGTTTTCCGATGAAACATTCTGATCTTTGGCTTGTTGTTCCTGCCGCTGGTATCGGCCAGCGTATGAAAGCCGAATGCCCCAAGCAGTACCTGAAAATCGCTGACCGATTTATCCTCGATATCACCCTGTCTCGCTTGTTGGACAACGCACCGTTTAAAGGTTGCATGGTGCCGTTAAACCCACAGGACCGGTGGTGGCCGGACAGTGAATCAGCAAAGGATGATCGCATTCAAACCTGCACCGGTGGGAAGGAGCGGGCAGATTCGGTACTTTTTGCGCTGCATGCTCTGGAAGACCAGGCCGATGATGACGATTGGGTGTTGGTGCACGATGCTGCACGGCCATGCTTGCACCCCCATGACCTCTCCAATTTGATTGACACGCTGTTTGAGCATCCGGTCGGTGGCCTGCTTGCAGCGCCAGTGGCAGACACTTTAAAGCTGGCCAGCAGAGGAACCGAGCCCGAGGTTCAGGAAACCGTGGATCGCAGTCAGTTGTGGCGAGCGTTGACACCGCAAATGTTCCGCTTTGGTGCTTTAAAAGCAGCTTTGGAATTGTGCCTCAAAAATAGTCACGGGGTTACGGATGAGTCCTCTGCTATGGAGTTTTCCGGTAATATGCCTGTTTTGGTGGAAGGCCGGGCGGATAACCTGAAGATTACGGTGCCGTCGGATCTTGGTTTGGCCGAGTTTATTCTGAACCGGCAGTAAGATTTTGCCTCCCCGTACATTCTTGTTTTGATTCGGAGATGACCATGCGTATTGGCCAGGGCTTTGATGTCCATGCCTTTTGTGAGGGCGATTTTGTCATTTTAGGAGGGGTCGAGATTCCCTTCAGCCAAGGGCTGAAAGCCCATTCGGATGGCGACGTTCTTTTGCACGCGTTGGCAGATGCTCTGTTAGGAGCAGTGGCATTGGGTGATATCGGTCATTTGTTTCCGGATACCAGTGACGAGTGGGCGGGGGCTGACAGTCGAGAGCTGCTGCGAACGGTGATGCAGCGAGTTCAGGATGAGGGGTTTTCCGTGGTCAATGTCGATACAACGATCATTGCTCAAGCCCCGAAAATGGCGCCTCATGTGGAAACAATGCGGTTGAATATCGCGGCTGATCTGGGCGTGCCTGTTAATCGGGTGAGCGTTAAGGCGACCACTAGCGAAAAACTCGGATTTACCGGGCGGGGCGAGGGTATTGCTTGCCAGGCAGTGTGTTTGCTTGAGCCGGTGACTCTGTGACTTCCTCGTCGGAAGTCTCTGCGCGCTGGCGCCTCGATTGGCCGACGTCTTCCGGCACTCGGCCTGCGTCCGCGTTGCTCAAGGTGAGTCCTCAGGATTTCCGGGTAACCGAGGATCTAGGGGCCGGGTTTGAAGATCCTCAAGGGGATGATACCGGGGCCGGTGAGCACTTGTGTGTTCGGATCGAAAAAATCGGCGACAACACCGAGTACGTTGCTCGCGAGTTGTCGGTTTTGGCGGGTATAAAAGCCTTTGAGGTGGGTTTTTGTGGGTTAAAGGACCGCCACGCTGTAACGGTGCAGTGGTTCAGTTTGTATCGCCCGGGCATGGAATCTGAGGATGCGAAATTACTGGCGACGATCGCCGAGCGTTGGCCGGTTCTGGCTCACCGCCGGCATGCCCGAAAACTCCGCCGGGGCGAACATGAGCACAACGGCTTCGAATTGGTCTTGCGGGACGTCAGCGGGGATCGGTCACAGATTGACGCTGCGTTGAATCTTTTGGCCGAGCGAGGTGCGCCCAATTATTTTGGTCCTCAACGGTTTGGTCTGGCTGGCGGTAATCTGGATAAAGCGGTCACCCTTGATCCGACTCGATTAAATCGTAAGCGAGGCGGTCGCCGTGGCGGTGGCGGAAGTGCCTCGAAAAACGTATTGTACTTTTCGGCGGCACGTTCGTGGTTGTTTAATGAAGTGTTGGCGGAGCGAGTCAGCGCTGGAAACTGGTTTGTTTCGCTGGCTGGAGAACCTGCTGAAAACGGCGAGCCCACCGGTCCCCTTTGGGGTGACGGCGGAACCCGGGCCACCGAAGAACAAGAACAATTGGAGCGAGGAGTTGTTGCTAGGCACCCGGAGTTTGAGCTGCTTTTTGCAAGCACTCGCATGAAACCGGAGCGTCGAGCGTTGGTCACTAGGCCTGTTCAGTTGCGCTGGGAATGGATTGAGGAAGAGACCTTGCGGCTTCATTTTTTACTGCCGCCGGGCCAGTACGCAACGACTGTGCTGGGTGACGTATTCGAGCTGCAGGACATGAGCCTCAGCCGTGATAATAAGTAATAAGCGAGCTAGCTGGAGATCATTTTGCGAATACTACTGTCTAACGATGACGGCGTTCACTCGCCGGGCTTGGTGGCTTTGCATGAAGGGCTGCAGGGCTTGGGCGAACTGGAGGTGGTTGCACCGGACCGCGATCACAGTGGTGCCAGCAATTCTCTGACCCTGAGTCGTCCGCTCACCGTTGAGAAACACCCTAACGGTTTTCAGTCTGTTGATGGTACACCGACGGATTGCGTTCATCTTGCGGTCAATGGCTTGTTCAGCCGCCCCTTCGATCGGGTAGTTTCGGGAATCAATACCCACGCCAACCTTGGCGACGACATTATTTACTCGGGCACTGTAGCGGCAGCCACAGAGGGCCGTCATCTTGGCTTGCCCGCCATTGCCGTTTCTTTGGTGAACGAAGGGCGCTTCCATTACGAAACGGCCGCGCAGGTTGTTCGCTGTTTGCTTGAAAACCCCCGTGCCCTGACCTTGGGGCCCAGGTCAATACTGAACGTCAATGTGCCTGATGTGCCGTGGGATGAGCTTGCCGGCTTCTGTATCACCCGATTGGGGCATCGTGAGCGTGCGGAGGGCGTGGTGCCGGTGACTTGCCCAAGAGGTAAGGAGCGATATTGGATAGGGGCCGCGGGCCGTGGTGGCGATGCTGGCCCGGGAACCGATTTTTATGCGATCAGTCAAAAGTGTGTTTCGATTACACCCGTACATACTGATATGACCCGTCATGCAGCGCTTCCCGAACTCAAAAACTGGCTGGATGGCCTGGATGGTGTCGAGGTTGTCGATCAATGAATGCTCAGATCGAAGGTATCGGAATGACCTCCCGGCGCACACGGATGCGCCTCGTTCAGCGTTTACGGGAATCGGGCATTGAATCCGAACGGGTTCTAGAAGTCATCGGGCAAATCCCCCGTCATATTTTTCTCGACGAGGCGTTATCGCACCGGGCCTATGAAGACACCGCGCTGCCGATAGGTTATAGCCAAACGCTTTCACAGCCTTATATCGTTGCTCGCATGACAGAACTGCTGTTGGCTCACGAGCCGGCCAGAGTGCTGGAACTCGGCACAGGGTCGGGGTACCAAACGTCGGTGCTCTCCCAGCTGTTCGAAGAGGTTTACAGTGTTGAACGCATTCGGCCGTTGCAGGAGAGGGCGCGCGACAGGCTTCGCCAGCTCAACATACGGAACGTTATGCTCAAGCACGCCGATGGCGGGATGGGGTGGCCAGACCGAGGCCCGTTTGATGGCATTATCGTGACCGCCGCGCCGGCGGATGTACCGAAAGAATTGCTGGATCAACTTGCCGATGGCGGCGTTCTGATTGCGCCGGTGGGCGAACATGACCAGGTGTTGGTAGAGATTGTCCGCACGGGTGAAAGCTTTGAGCGCCGAGAGCTGGAACCGGTCAAGTTTGTTCCCTTATTGGGCGGAGTGGTTCGTTGATGTCAGATGTGAATGCGAATAATCGAACCCAACACCCGGCCGGAATTTTTCTCAGAGGCATGGCGATGGGGGCGGCGGATATCGTTCCTGGTGTCTCCGGCGGCACCATCGCCTTCATTACCGGCATTTACTTTCGATTGCTGGAAGCGATCAGTGCCGCCCCCGTCGCATTTTTCCGGCAGCTCGTCCGTGGTGATTTTCTGGGCTTCTGGCGTGCCATTGATGGGGTTTTTCTGTTTTCGTTACTGGCGGGTATCCTGGCAAGCATTGCCAGCCTGGCCTCATTGATTACATGGCTTCTGGATGAACATCCCATCCTGATTTGGAGCTTTTTCTTTGGTTTGATTGTCGCTTCGGTCTGGCACGTGGGCCAGCAAGTGAAACGCTATTCGCCGGTGCTGTTGATACCGTTGCTCTCCGGTGTGGCCTTTGCCTGGTGGGTAACTACGTTACCTGCCAGCGAAGTTGACCCTTCTGCGTTAGCCTTTCTTGGTGCAGGCGCTCTGGCCATTTGTGCCATGATCTTGCCGGGTATCTCTGGCAGTTTTCTGTTGCTGATTATCGGGATGTACGCGCCGGTTCTATCGGCCATAAAAACGGCTGCGATTACTGATTTGGGCATGTTTATGGTGGGCTGTCTGATTGGCCTGTTGTCCGTAGCCCGCCTCATCACTTTGGCGTTCAAGTACGCTCACGACACCGTTCTGGCCTTGTTAACCGGGTTTATGATCGGAGCTCTGGTGAAGGTCTGGCCCTGGCAGGAAACCTTGAGCTGGCGCACAAGCAGCTCAGGGGAGCAAGTGCCGTTAACCCAGCTGCCGGTGGCCCCTGAGACCTGGGCTACGCTTTACGGGCAGGACCCGCTGGTGGGCATGGCAGCCTTAATGGCTTGTGTGGGGCTGACGATTGTTGTCGGGCTCGAAATGGCAGGGCGTCGGCGGTCTGCTGGTACCCGTAATTGAGTAGCATGTCGAATGACGAGTGTTACTGGGCGCACAAAAAACGTGTTCCGGAAGGTAACAAACCTGAGCCAGCAGTAACTTGGAATCACTGCCGAAACGTGCAATATATTAGAAGGTTAGTCCTGAAACATAAGAATGTGCGCGCAGCACGTCCAATATCTTAGATGGATTTATTATAATCAGGCGTTGGCTTATTTGTGATTTTTAATAGCAGGTACCATTCTACAGCGACCCCCAGAAAGCGCTGCCCACCAGGCGGTCGCTCAGGGGGTGGCTGTTCGCGAACAAGCCACCTGTTGCCCATTCTGATCTTTCTCCTTTCAGCGATTTTTCTTTCCGGTTGTAATACGGCTGCCATCTATAACGACGATCGTTATAACCCACCGGTTTATTGGGGAAGTCATGTGGTTAAAAGCGGCGAAACCTTGTACGGCATCGCTTGGCGCTATGGCCGGGATTATCGTGAGCTGGGTGATGCCAATGGCCTGAAGCCCCCCTGGAATATAAAAGCGGGCCAGGTGCTCAGGCTGGATCGGAAGGGAAAAATAAGGCACACGGCCAATTCTTCGGCTCAAAGCCGTCGAAAGTCGGTTGCGAAGCGTCCTGCATCGAGAACCTCAGAGAGGAAGGTTGACTCGGCAAAGACGGTATCAAAAGCCCGCCTGGTTCGGAGTTCCAGCTCGAAAAACAGTCAGACCGTGGCCAATATCAAGTGGCGTTGGCCGCACGCTGGCACGGTAATTGCTTCATATTCTACGTCGGGGAAAGTCAATAAAGGCATTGATATTGTTGGCCAACCCGGGGATGCTGTTAGAGCAGCTGCAGATGGAAGTGTGGTGTATGCAGGGGATGGGTTGCTTGGTTACGGTAACCTGATTATCGTAAACCACAACGAACATTATCTGAGTGCTTACGCACACAACCGCAAGATTTTAGTGCAAGAAGGAGAGGGAGTAAAAGCAGGGCAGGCAATCGCCGAACTGGGCAGTAGCGGAACGGACAAGCCGATGTTGCATTTCGAAATTCGGAAAAATGGCAACCCGGTGGACCCCTCACGATATCTGCCAAGACGCTAAGCAAAGGTTCCCCGAGGGAGCTGGGGCTGCCAAGAAGTAGAACAAGAAAAAGGCAACGGAATTTGCCAGCTGAAACGTTAATGTCCTGAGTAGAAGTAAACCCGATGGGCCCGAGATAATAAAAAGAAGTATTGGGCGATCACAGGATTATTGAGAGGCGGGATGCATCATGTCACTAGAACAAGAAGACGTCATTGATCGCGTAGCAGAAGTAGACGAATTGGATGAGTCGATGTTGACCGAAGGTAAGCCCGGCAAAGCGCCAGCTACCAAACCGGCAGCCGATAAAGAAGATGACCTTACATACCGCGGGAAGTATCTCGCTTCCCAGAAGCAGCTAGACGCAACTCAGCTGTACCTTAATGAAATTGGTTTTTCCCCCCTACTGACCCCAGAAGAAGAAGTGTACTTCGCACGCTTGGCCCGCAAGGGTGAAGAGGCGGGTCGTAAGCGCATGATTGAGAGTAACTTACGGCTGGTGGTTAAAATTGCCCGACGTTACGTAAATCGCGGGCTGACACTTCTGGATTTAATTGAAGAAGGCAATCTGGGGCTTATCCGGGCTGTTGAAAAGTTTGATCCCGAGCGTGGGTTCCGCTTTTCGACTTATGCGACCTGGTGGATTCGCCAGACCATCGAACGGGCGATCATGAACCAG
>Ga0208435_100231_pt1 | contig 17541 bp, 24 predicted proteins | sample 24_taG_FD_184097 | JGI IMG/M metagenome (GOLD analysis project Ga0208435, IMG submission 184097) | Marine viral communities from Cariaco Basin, Caribbean Sea - 24_WHOI_OMZ (SPAdes) (version 2) | ecosystem: Environmental > Aquatic > Marine > Oceanic | place: Caribbean Sea: Cariaco Basin...
TGATAACTATCAATCTCATGTATAGCCTTGTTATCCCACCCGTCATCGAGGTATTTTTTTATTGGCTTATTAATTAGCTTACTGGCAAGCTTTGAGATCTTAAGATGATTGAAGTCCTAGCAATTTTCCTGGTTGAAGCATTAAAGAATACATACTGATCTAAAAAGCATAAGTCTTTTATTTATTTTAATGTTGCCATGCCACCTGTAGGCGTTAATCCATGACTTAACGCCTGTATAACGCAACCATAGTTGCAGCCCGTTACCATCGCTGTTCTTGTCTGGTCGCTTTGTATCAATAGAGGCGCTACTGGGCTGTAGGTAGCTTATTGATAACGGTATGAGTTAAGGGCATTGGACTATCCTTTGTTGGTATTAAGCGTATGTATAAACCCTAATAGCAACATTCTATATGGTTCGCCATACCTCTATATAAACCTCAATACCTGAAAAATGCCCAAAATAAAGGGCTAACCGTCATAGACGGTTAGCCCTTTATCGTTGTTTGGTGGAGATGGCGGAAACCAAACCGTTAATTCAAACTACTGATAAATAACGTTATATTTAATTATAAAATAGACAATACCAACCATAATACCAACAATCGTTTTCCGTTAATAACCATCGCTATTGCCCCTCATATTAATACGATAATATTTTGTAATTTCCTATGATAGCTCTACCCTACTAGCTTATGTATTAGTAGATTCTTCTATTATAAATAAGTTGCGGGCAAGAATAGCGCTCGTCATGATGACGAACTCTATAAAGTCTATCACTGCCCAAAGCTGGGCAGTGGATCAACTAGCCATCCACCACTGCTCAACTTTGAGCAGTCCTCCTAAATTCCACACAGTGTGGAAGTTGAAAAAAGGGGTGTCGTAATTATGACGACACCCCCTAGATTATACATCCCCCATTGGGGGGTGTATAAAACACATGTATAGCGTATCGTTATAATTATGATACTCCTAGATTGTCCAACCTCAATTTGAGGATAGATATTCATGCAAGCAAGGGTATACTATTTTTTAGCACCCCCTTAACTTCCGTCATTGGCGGAAGTTGAATAACCTACCCCCATTGGGTGAACGTCTATATAAAGATGCCCTCAAGTTTGAGGACATTTAAATAGATGCGTCCAAGTTTGGGCACATCTAAACAGATACCCCCAAAATTGGGGGTATCTAATAAAAGCCATCTGTATGGTGATTTTCTCCATGCAGGCGAGCCTAGCAAATAGATACATCCAAATTTGGATGTATCTCGTCAGCGTCTTTTGTACGTCCCCCAATGAGGATTTTTGGTGCTATAGGTTTGGGTGTACCAGATGGTACGCCCTAGGGGTGTACTATTTTTTAGGAGACCCTATAAATCAACTTCCTCAACGTGAGTAAGTTGTTTATCTAACCTCAATCTGAGGATGGACCGATGTATTCCGCACCTCAAATGCGGAACCCTGAAAACAAAAGGTTTGGCGGTCTTATCAGTGTTACCTCGTAACGCATGACCCCTGCCCAAAGTTGGGCAGGGGTCTTATAACTGCTCAGCACATTTATTTTTAATAATCCCAGGGTCGCATCTTAAATGCGACCCTGGGCGTTAAGTTTTTCACACCCTAAATATGCGCTATTAGATGTACCTAATTTTAGGTATGTTTATCAAGTTTTAGGCACAAAAAAAAGCCCACCTGTTTAGGTGGGCTTTTTTGAACAAATGATATGGATTTTATGGGTATTGCTTATAACTGGGTGTCTTAGCTATCCTCATTGACGATCATCATACTAATAACAGCGCCACCTATCTGACGACGTCCATACGCGAGCGGCACCGGATTGCCTTCAGCGACGGTGGTCACCGCACCGCCAAAGGCATAACTGGGTTTATTGCCGTCCGGGTCTTGCGGACTGGAATCTTTTCATTATTTTTGACAGATTACCTTGTCTTTTGGCTGTGCCAGCGCTTCGACGCTTTCAGCAGTCGGTAAGTGAAAATAGTTGCAGTGAAACTCAATATCAACTTCACCTTGCTTGATAAATATAATCGCTTGGCGAAGCGTTTGATTGTCATTGCCACGCTCGTCTGTAACGACATAGAGTCCCTAGTCTTTTAGACATTAAAAAAGCCTCTTAATACGGGCTATGATTGACGTTGATTGTTATTGGTTTTTTATATGCAATTCATGGCGCATAGTGTAGGGCGTTAAGCATTATTAAGTCGCAGCGATAATGATTTGCTTTGCATGAGCTCTCCGTGGGCTATGCTCCCATGAACCTTATTTTCTTTTAGAACCTTAACAGCCTTAATCATTGCGTGTCCTCTGTGTAAATACCTGCTGAACAAATAAAGCCGCCGATGTAGCGTCTGCCGTAAAGTATCGGCACTGGATTGCCTTGCGCCACTGTTGTGACAGCGCCACCGAATCCGTAGTTTGCTCGGTTGCCGTCCTCGTCTTGGCTACCGTCCATCTTAGGTGTTGGCATAAGCAAACTGGCTGCACCACCGACCATCATGCCGACACCTGCACCGATTAATGCCGACGATGTTCCTGCGCTAAAGCCAAAACCTATGACACCAACGCCAACCAATATTGCACCGCCGATAACTTGCAGCCAGCCCATAGCATCACCACCTGCACCCATAATTTTAGGCACAATATGAATAACACTTGCGCCGGTCACGTTCTCAATCTCGTCCTCACCGATATTTCTATCGTCAACAAAGATGGCAAAACGCATACCGTTTTGCTCAGCTTGCAGCATGAATAATTTGAAGTCTGGAATCATGCAGCCTAGCGCGTGAGTTGCTTCTTTGCATGAGCTGACAGAAAGTTCAAAAAACTCGCCAAACTTCTCTTTGAGTACGCCATGCAAGTGTATTGTTTTAAGTTTCATAAATTGCGTCCATAAAAGAATGCACCGGTTAAGGTGGTTGGTGTTAGTATTACTATTCCAAAGCCAACTTGCTGAAGGATTGTATAATGACAGTAGGCCCAAGATTGTCGCCAACTTATATCCAATGGCCGTACCGAGTGGACTTAGATGATGGTCGCACTAACATTGGTGCTATTGACCTCACCATAAGCCCTGAGAGTATAGATGAAATTCATGAGCTAAATGACATGCCTATCCTTAAAAAAAGAGTAGCTTTGTTGAACTCTGAAAATAATGGCGTTATGACGCTTGGTATGCTTTGTGAAAAAGCACTAGATAACGGTATTTGGTATTCTTATTTGGAGTTTGGGTTTCGTCCAGATTATGATTATTCAGCTATCAACATTACTAAAATTGATAGCCTGTTTTATAACTACGTTTCATCTACTCAAGGCGATGACTTTGCAAAAGCATTGCAACCTTTTTTGGTATGGGAAGAACAGAGCGTAACACTCTACGGCAATAAGCCGAGTCACATGTATTCTGTGTTTCTTTCAGCGCCTGAGCAAGCGCATATCGAGCAGGGGTTTTCTCACTTAATTGACTGGCTTCGTGCTGAGTTTGCTGTTCCATAATATTTCCTACTATGTGTTTATAAAAAACTCTTATGTCGCACAATAATCATGCTGCGCTCTTGTCAGACCTTGCCTTAAATCTCATCTTTTGAGCGGTGGCTGTGCGACGGTGTAAGACCAGATGACTGCCAATGGCTGCATCTGATTTATCAGATAGTAATTGACCGTCATCACTTAAATAGATAAGCACATGATTTTCGCTCTTTATTAGGTTCGCAGGCATAACGTGGCCACCTATTCGGTTGTCTGGATATACTTGGTTGGTGGTAAAGAGATTTCTACATTGAATATTCTAATGGCTATTTTTTTAGCTTAGGGGAAAAAGACTTGCTTTACGTTAAATGATACTTGCCAAACTTTGCCGCTGATATGGGTCTTACTGATATCACCTTCGGTACGATATGTCTTGGTTTCACCATCGATAGTCATAATAAACGGAGTTACGCCGTTATGTTCTAACAAAAAATCATGTATTTCAGTAATCTCGGGCGAAAAAGCTGTTTTTGAGAATTGCCATGACTTACGGGCATTATTGATACCAAAGCTGGAAACTTGCTCGTAACCATCGCCAAATTGTGTGGTTCTGGTTTTAATCTCGGTATTTTGCGTCGCACCTTCATTGACGCACCATGTAAACGTTCTGAGTGTCATATATTTCATCCATTAAAAAACCACCGATTAGGGTGGTTTTTTTCAATTAATAATAAAAGCTCTCACTCGGGTTTAGTGAGATCACTTCTGTGACCAGTAAAGACTTTTTCAAGCATCATCACGCTTTGTTTCGCTGATTCACTTTCAGGGTCCTGCTCTAAAAACCCTTCTTTAAGCAATTCTTCGTAGTGTTTGTTGCTTTCCAAGTATTTATCAATATTAATAACACCTTCATCAATCAAGTGTTTCACCAGCGCCGATACCAAAGCGGTATTTGCATAATCTAGGCTAACCATAGTTTCTAACAAAGGCTTAATGCCCTCTCCAAAACCTTCCGCTATACTTTTAATATCGCTCACAACCATTTCCTTTTTATGCAAAGCTGCTCCAATAGCAAGCCTATCTTCTAAGACGATTATCTATCATACCACCTTGCATTAACTCTTTTCTAACCACATTACGAGCCGTTTGCTCTACTTGTTTAGCCATAACCCTTCCGAGATTGTTAGCAGTATCACCAGTCATTGAGCTATTGCCTTTGGCGTCTACGCTTACAACGATATTGATTTCGCCAACACCACCCCCGCTAGTCTGATTCCCCTGCATGAAATCTGTAAAGTCTTTATTCTGGTTAGGTGATAGCACACGCTCGCCTTTATCGAGCAAATAGGTCTGCTCTTTAGGCACGTAATCAAGGCCGCCATGAGCGATGCCACTGAATGACGGTGTGATTGCTTGCGCTGCAGCAGCTAGCGCACCTGTCTCGAGCGCGGCCATAGCAACAGCAGGTACGTTGTATGGGAATGGTGCTGACGCCCAAGCTTCTGATAATGCCACTTTATTATTCATAAATATTTGGGCGAGCGCATAGCCTTTTTGAGCTGCAAACATCATCTGACTGACTCGGTTATTCTCGCCAGCAAACGCACCAAGCAAGCCAGCCATAGCACCCATTGTGTTGCCGTAATTTTGTAACTTGGCGTCCTGCATCTGATCGCTTAACGTCTTTTCTTTAAGCGCGTAGTCCTCTTCCATTGCCCACATATTATCCATATGCTCTTGTTTGGCAAGCTCTAGCAACTCAAAGCGTTCAAGCTCTGGGAGTTCAAATTCACCGCGCTCATCTCTGCTATTAATCTCTTTCTGCCGTTCAGAATACTGATCATTGACCGAATAAGAGGTTTCGTCGCGGTCTTGTGCCAATCGCCATACTGAATAATCACTACCACTCATGGTGCGCTGTGCCATGCGGTCAAGCCCTTCACTAGCAACAATCGCCCTATTGGACTTAATGCTATTAGCAATAGACTGATACAGCTTGTCTTGTTCGCGGGCCTTTGCCCCTGCTGCAAACCTAAAGTTGTCCAGATCTTCTTGGTAAGCAGCTTTTTGCAAATCAATAAGCATCTGTCTTGTTGGGTCGTCTTCAGCAAAAGCGGTGTTTATCCTTTCTATTTCTTGGTTATGCTCATACGTCAGTCTTTCTTCGCCCTTCATGTAGCTTTCAAGTATTGATTTGGCGGTAGCAGTGCGTTTTTCGTCGTATTCAATCTTTGCTCGATTTAATAAGTCTGTGCGCTCAATCGACCCCTCAGCATACAAGGTTTCAATTTCAGTAACATCAGCAGCATACTCGCGGTCCTGCTTTTCTCGTTCGCTTGCGTACTTTGCTTGTATTGAGCCTTGGCGGCGCAGCGTATCTTCTTGACGCTTTAATGTTTCCTTGTCCTGCTCAACCATGCTGTCATAAATAATCTTGCCAGTTTCGCTGGTAACTCCTTTCATATAACCCAGTACGTTTTGCGTGTACTGTTTGGTTTGACCCACACCCGTCTTTTTATCGCGTGCCCATCGGTCTGACAGAATTAAAGACATGGGGTGTTTATCAACGTTGCCCTCACCTGTGTTATATGCTGCCACAGCCTTTGCTAAATCTCCGTCAAAGCGCTTAAGTAACCAGCTTAAATATTTAGCCGCACCCTCAGTTGCTTGCTTCATGTCATAAGGATTACCAACTTGGAAGCGCTTGGCAGTATCATCGATAAGCTGAAAGCCGCCTTTTGCTTTGCCATATTTGGTCATAGGACCTGTGGCTTTTGGCCCAGTGGTATGACCCTGCGTTTCCTGCATATGTATGCCGGTCAGCAAACCGTAAGGCAAACCATATTGAGCCTCATAGCCTGCAAAGCCGTACTTTTCAGCGTTGGCCAAAGAAGCTTTGTTTGGGGTGAGTTTTGTCTCACCAGCGACTTTTTGAGCCTTTTTTAACGCAGCGCTGCGTTTGTCTAGCGCCTTGGCATTCTCTGTCGCCTCGACTGTATTGATTGCTAGACCATCGCTATGGCTTTGCAAAAAAGTATTAGCGTCGTAGTAAGTGGCAGCCAATCCAGTAAGGCGTTTTTGCTGACCTGCACTTGATGCTTCAAAAGCCCTGATAGCTCTATCATACTCATCTCCAATTGACCGCATGCTGACAGCCATCAAGCCAGCGCTCGTGATAGTACCTCCTATCAAAGCCTTACTCTTTGCAATCACGCCATCAGCTTCAACAAATGCAGTGTAAGTACGTCCGATATTGCGCATTTGAGCGCCTACAGCTTGAAATGATTGGGCTATGATGTTTACGCTTGCTGCCAAACCTATAATAAACCCTGTTGTTATTCTGACCGCTTCACCAACGCCATTCACTTCATTCTTAAAGCCGCGACCTTGCTTACTGCCTTCACCAAAGTAATCAATAAGCGTGCTTAAAGCCGGTATCGTCTGCGCAACCAACTGTGTTTTTAGTCCTTCAAACTGAGTTTGAATAGCTTGGGTTTGTGCTGCCAATCTGCGTGACTGCTCAATAGACTCTTGAGTCTTGATAACACCTGCGTCTTCAAGCTGTATTCCGTATTCTTCAAGTATTGCGCCGCCATTAGCGAACAACGGCATTAGGTTACCTAAGTCGCCCGCCAAGCTCTGCATAATAAATCGTTGTTCTTGTGAGGTGGCCCCCAATGCATCAAGCTCGTCTTTTAGGTATTGGATAGCACCTACGCCATCTTTACCTTGTAGCGTTTTACCAAGATTGCGGATTTCTTCGTCTGTCATCTTGGTATTGTTTTGCAATGCCTCAAAGAAGTCAGCCGCGCCACCACCACCTGTTGCGCTAAACTCGCCTAACTTCTCTTGAGTATCTGCCAAGATTGCCGCTAACGCCTCCTGCTCAATACCGAAGCCAGCAGCCGCGTGGGTTAAGACTTGGAAGCTTTTCAGGCTCGAATTGGCCGTGCCCGCCATAATTCCTAGCTGCACATCTGCCTTAGCAGTCTCTATTGCAACTGCTGCCAATGCGCCTGCCGCAACTACTGCACCGCCGATAGCCATGCCAATAAACGAGCCTGATATCTTACTCATGTCTTCAGCAATACTATCTCGCAAATTACCTACTGAATCACTTATATTGCTGGCGCTATCACGCGCTTGGCGTTCAGCCTGCGTCAGTCCATCAGTAAACTCGCTCAGCTTTATAGCCAAATCTAGGGTTAATGTACCAAGTGAGCCTGATGCCATGACGGTTTATCCTTATTTTGGGCAAAAAAAAGTCCTGAAATTAATCAAGACTTACTAATCTGCAGTTGGTTTATTCGATATCACTGGGCTTGGCGTTCAGGTACTCTTCTATGCAATTGTCTCTAATAACTTCTGAAACATTTATCTGATAGAGAGCCCTTTCTGCCGGATTTTTATTGGTGGGCGCGTTATCGTAAACCGATTTAGTGAGGTTTTTTGCAAGTTCTGTCGCTTCCAAGTCGGTGCCAACCATATCAAGCAAAGAGTATTGTTCAGACAAAGTTTTGCCCTTGTACATCTCACCTATGACGCGATAGTAATTCTCATAATGCAAATCGCACTTTTGATTTATCGACATATCATCGACTGGGTGAGCAATTGAAGCGACGGGGGTAAGAAGTAGTAAACCGAACAGTAATACTTTCATGGCAATCTCAAGATAATTGATTTATCCATTAATAGTATGACTAAATATTAATAATATCTAGTCGTCAATCTGTGCCTCAAAACTAATTTCAATATCATCTTCATGCGGCATCAACTCTAGCGGCTCAATCCAGTCCGCTTGTGGGCGTTGATTGTTTACCTGAAGAGCCATCATGTTGGCGGCGGTTTGTTCAAATCTACGCCCTGTGTTTAAGCTACCACGCCTTGAACGATACTCAGCCCACTGGTTGATCTCTAGCATTGTCAGATTGCTTTTAACTTGATGAATGGTGTTGCCACCAATGCCGTTTAACGCAAGCTCATAAAGCAATTCATTTTCACCTGCTATGAACCCTTTTTGCTCTTGGCTTCCTCCATCGACTTTTTTATATTATCAGCGTTCCACACCATATCAAAAATTGCGCTTGCCAGCGTCTGCACAAAGTTATTTTCTACTTGCGCCTGAGTAAACATGGTCTTGCCTTTATCGTCGACTAGGGCTTTGCTAATCCATTCAGACACCACGTTCTCTTTATTACCCCATCGCATAAATAAAGACTCAGTCTCAATAAATGGTAACTGCTTGATGCGGATATCAACGCTACACTCTTCACCATTGTGCCAAAAGGTAACGGTTTCATCGCGCACTTGCGAGACAAGACTTCCTGATTTGATGTCTGCTAGGCTTAACTTTGCCATCTTTTTAATCCTCTAAAAATAGTTAAGCCTCAATTAAGAGGCTTAGTGTTTGTGGTAATCCGTGATTGCGCTACGCTTATGGCGTAGTTTTGTATGTTGTGACTGCTTTTGATTGGCGCTTCATCGAGATGGTGTGTTTAACCAAAGAATCTGCATCAAACGTAGGTGATGAGTCTTTAAGTAACGCTGTAAATGAGGTCCATGTACGTGTAGTAGGGAGTTCAACCTTACCTGTCAGCGGTACGTCTAGCGTAGGCTCACCGATACCATCTGACCAACCCACATAAACCTCAACACCTTCAAGGTCTGCCGCCAACTCAAGCAGTGTGATGTGACTTAGGTTGTCAGGGTCGGTATTAAGCATAATCGAACCTTCGCCCGGCTGATTAAGACCATATAACGACGTCTTAGAATCCGTTTCTTCTAAGCAGGTGTCGTCAATATCAGTCGGACTATCATCACCTAACGTGATACCGGTTATACACACCATCTTTGTGATTTTCTGTGCTGCAGTAAGGCCATGCTTAATCCATACCTGGGTGCCTTGCGTCAGTACGCCTTTTTTAACTTTAGCCATAATGATATTTCCTGTAATAGTTGGTTTTCTTAACGCTCTAAAATCCAATTTGCATCGAATCCGCGAGCGTAAAGCTTGGTTTCAGTTTCGTACTGATTGATTGAGGGATTATTTATCCATGACTGCGACTCTAAAGCACGTCTTGCGGCATCGCGTAACTCGTATGCTTGACGAGGATTATCGGCATAGACCATTAATTGATACTGTGTGTTGTCAAAATTTGCACCGGCATCCAAATGATTGAGCGCCTGACCACTGATTGCTTGCCAAACCATGTAAGGTGTAGGTGTTTTATGGGGCGCCACGTCCTCATGCAGGCGTGTAGCAACGTCAATCAATGCGCTGATAGCCGTATCAGCCTTAAGCGTCCTGAATATGGGTAAAAAGCTCATAGCTTGGCAATCTCCTTGTCCAACTCCTCTGAGAAAGAGCGTTTAAACTCAGCTTCTGCCGCGTCTTTGTTGTTATTCAGCGCTGGTCGCATAAATGGTGAGGCTGAATTGGTAGCGCTGCCATACTCTAGAAAGCGCCAGTACCATGTATCGCCACCAGAGTTCTTGGATGATCCGCCAGTCTCGTAAGTTTGGCCAACAACACCCTTTCGTCTGTTTGGTGCAGTATTCGGATATTTTCTAGCGCCGCCCTTAACACCAACTCTCATCATCAAATAACCGTAACCCTTAGTTTTACTAGGCCTCGTTATGATGTTTTTCCATATTCTGTTTGAGCTGTCTTTATCATCAAGCCCTTTGGCGTTCTCAATAGCCGCCTTTCTGACAATATTCATTGCTTTTCGAGCTGAACGAGTAGCGGCATTCTTAACCTTGCGAGGCTCACCAAGTTCGCGCATTCTTGCGATGACCTCATCAAGCCCTTCTATTTCGTTGGCCATAACTAATCCCTATGAACTTCAACGCCTTGCGACAAGTTAAATGTGGTGTAAGTCATACCGTCTTCGTTGTCGTCCAAGCCTTCGCTGGCAATAGCAAACGTCCGACCTTTCCATATCACGCGCATAGTTGTGTCAATCTCAGTGTTATAGCGCACCAACATACGTGCTGTGACTTCTGACTGTTCGGCTTGCGCGCGCATTAAATCTCTAGATGATAAGGGGGTAATCTTGGCCCACAGTTTGCCATGCTCAACCCAAGCCGCTGGCAAAACAAAACCATCATCATCGCGCGCGCCAGCATTGTATTTTTCAATAGTTACGCGATGTCTCAATTGTCCGGCTAGTACTGGCATGGCTGATACTCACTATAAATTTGGTATTAAAAAAGCCCATCAAATGAGGGCTTTTTGTTTTAATTGGTATGCTAAATATCTACGTCAACCTTGGCCTCGCTAATCATAGACCTGTTAGGCTCGCCAACCATCCCGAGACAAAAAAGGCGAATTTTAATATCAGTCACTTGTACCGAAGTTTCGCCCTCAAAGTCGTTTACTAACTTCTGAGTAGCAGCGCATATATCAGCTTCAAGCTGCGTGCGTTTTTCTCTAAAATCTTTAATATCCATACATCACCCATCTAAGTAAGTTGAATTGCTTGGCTCGTCGCAATCCTGCATTTGCTCGGATAATTCGGATAACGAACCGTCTATTTGGTCGACCAACTGCATAATAATCTGCTCTTTGTTTGCTGACTGCTCAATCAAAGTGCTATTTTGCTCCACTATCTTTGTCAGCAGCGGTAGTAAGTCTTTGCAGCAGCAGCTTTGCGCGGCGTTTTGCGTCATCTTTTTGCTTCCTTATCCATTCACGCCGTTCTTCACAGCCTTTACACGCCATATCGCGCCTCACTCTACTGTTGGTTTACGATAAGGCCATAACAAAGCCCGTACTGGCGCTGGTAAATAATTCCCATCACTAGGCATATCTTTATCCATATTGCGATGATAGTCGTAGTAACCAATTAGCAGTAGGGCAGCAACCTTGATATCAGGAGTTGCAGTAGCTTCGACTGCATCGGTTATGTATCGATTAATAGTAGCTTCAGCAGCACCGATATAAGCCACTAGCATCACGTCGTTACTACCATCATCACAGCGTAAATGATGTCTTGCGTCCTCAAGTGTTACCCAGGTCATCACCATCTCCTTGTGGTTGGTCGTCTGCTTCAGCAGGGATTGGTGTTTTAGAAAACGGGTCTTCGCTGGTATCACGCTTAGCGATAGCAGCAAGGCTAAAGTTCTGCTGTTGTATCATAGGGCTTTCGCCGCCGGCAACAGGCATATAACCCAGCTTGGCGCGTGCTTCATTCGGTGAAAATATTGCTGAGGCGACGCCTTCCTTAAGGAATGACATTTGACTGGTTGAATCCATGCGTAGTAGCGCGTCCAGACAAAACTCAACCTCAACACCTTCTTCCAGCTCAAGATGGTCGTTAAGCAGTGTTTCTATGCTCTCGATATAGTGCTGTAGGCAGTCGCTGTAATAAATATCGTTATGATCACTAACTTTGCCACCGGGTAACGGCGCAAGCCCGATTTTAAAGGCGGGCACACCAAATGCCGTGCAAACAATTTCACCAGATAACTTTAATTGCTCTACTAGCTGTGCGTCGTTGGCTGCAACCGAAATAGGAACGTAAGTAACACCGTCGCCCAATACTGCCGTTTTACCTGTTCCGGTACCGGAGTAATTTTCGTTCCATCGCGCACTCATATCTTTGGCGGTTTGTTTATCGATAGGTCCTGGCGTCACTAAGATGCCAGAAGGTCTTGAAGCGTTAGCAAAAAATGCCTGCGCATTACGCTGAATACTAATGCCTTGAGCTGCCGATAGTGCGCAAGCTGTGATTGGTGATAAGCCGACTAAGTGGTGATAAAAGCAATTGAATCGGTCATGTATAATTTCAGACGCGGGTATCATCAAGTCTTCATCAAGGTCAAATAGGCGTTCACGGCGTACTTGGTAAAAGACATTGCCCTCAGTATCTACCAGCACTTTGACGCGTTCAGGGTCAAGCACAACCAATCGCCATAATTGGCCATATAGGTTGCGAATCTTCCAGACGTAAGTGTTGCCGCTGGTAGCCTTACTGGTCGCCCATGCCTCAAAAAACTGTTGTGTGTTTTGATAGTGGTTGGGCTTGTTTATAAGCGCCTTCGCCCGACTATCGTGTTCCTGCCAAACGCCTTCTGACTTCTTCTTGGTCTTTAGTTTTAACTTTCCGATGTCACGAGTAATAAGTGAGACACAAGCAAAGATAGCGTGGTGGCGCATCTGATCACTTTTGCTAATCTCAATCTCTTCATTACGCTGCCATGCGCCCATTGATGGCTCATGTATCGTTCGCCAAGCATCGCCGCCACTAACAGGCTGGGCGTTGTTTGTAGATTTTTTACTACTGAACCAGTCAAACATGCCCATAGTAATTACTCGCCGTCAGTATTGGTTTTGGTTTTAGTTTTTGCCTTGGCTTTAGGTTTCGGTTTGTCAACTTCTTCTAATTCAGCATAGCCTGTTAGTATCAAAATATTGCCTTCAAATTCTGTGACAACATCACTACTGCCAGCAGGACCATTGGGCGCGTCTTTAATATATTTAATATTCATAGTGACCTCTTGTTTTTTTTAGGAGTAGATACTGATAGCGAAGGACGGGCACTACCAATACCCACTCATAAAAAAACCCCAACACATGGTTGAGGTTTAATCATTCTTAAGCTAAACGATGTTTAGGCTTATGGGATTAGTGAGTAGTCAATATAAGCAGCGGCTGCTACGCGGCGTTTTGCCCACGTGATATAACGCTCAGCACGAATAGCGATTTTGTTCTCTTGGAACAAGTTCACTAGCGTCGATGCGCCCATATCAATGGTCGCTTGGTCGCTGTAATCAATCTGGACTTCGCCGTCATCAGCCAAGTAAAGCTCAGACGGTTTAACCAAAGCAAGGACGTTTGCTGATGTTTCAGACTCAATGACTGGTAAGCCGTTAAGTGTTTTCTCACCAAGCGGGGCATCCATACCGCGATAGTACGGGTTACCAAGGGCATCACGTAGCTCACCGATGTCACTGGCACGAGTTTCACTCATGATGTAGTAAGCGCCACTGAGTGATAAACCGTTAGAGATAAACTGACGACGTAGGGCTGCAAGGTCAGCACCATAAGTATCAACAGTGATACCCGTTGCCACAACTTTAGGAGCGCCGTTCAAGATACCCGCTGGGCGGTTAGCTGTTTGCGGCAAATCATCCAAGAAAGTTGTATCAATCAGAGCAACCGATGCTTCAACCAAGTCATCCAACATCATCTTATCAGCGCTTGGTGTTGCTAATCGCAGCAGCTCTTCCGTCATAACGACGATACCAGCTAGTTTATGATGCTTGATTTCAATATCTAAAAAGGTTGGGTTAGTGGCGGGTTTCTTCTCACCTTCACCTACCCATGCAGCGGTTGACCCGGTAGCCAAACCTGCGATAGTAGTATTGAACGGCGCCGCACGCATACTATCTGCAATCTTATCAACGACTGTTTGCGCTCTTAGCAAGCTAACAAATTCATCAGCCATTGTATTTTGTACCACTAAAGAGCTTGAGTTAGAGGTATCTAGTACCACTGCTTTCTTCAAGGCTTTAATAACACGCGGGTCCATGCCTTGCGACTTGGCTATTTCTAGCGGGTTGACGTAATTGCCTTTGCGCTGATTAAGAATAGAGATCGCTTTTGCTTTGGCGTACTGTGCAAACGCAATACCTTTTTTGGCATGGTTAGGCTTAACGCTTACGTAGTTCTTCTCAGAAGAGCGACGGCGACGGCGACGGCTGCTGCCTTTTTCTTCTTCGTCTTCTTCGTCTTCATCTTCAATCAGCAGCTCTTCGATTTCTTCGTCATTCTCAACGATGACTTCAGCAGCTTCATCGGCAGCATCAACGATATCTTCTAAGATTGCTTCGATACGATCTAGGTTGGTTTCTAAGATTTCAATCTCTTCTTCAAGAACTTCAATCTCTTCTTCCGCCTCTTCGTCCGGCGTCTCGTTTTCTTTGGCAGCCTTCGCAATAATGCGCTTAATCTTACCTTTCTTAGACTTGATGGTCGCAATTAGTTGCGCGCGTTGTTTGGCCCAGTTCATAACTTATCTCCAGATAGTAGGGTTACACCGCCTTTTTTACGGTTAACCAAAGAAATGCTTCGTTTAGATGTCTTCTTTTGCGTTGTCGCTGTAGAGACGGTTGTTTTACTTCGTGAGGTTCTTGTTTTAACGCGACGATTGGCGTTAGGATTTTCAGCGTCTAAGAAAGCTTGCTTAATACTTTTCACGCTAGTGATTACAGCATCAGGATTGGCACCAACCGTCACAGCGGACAATTCGTACCAATCCCACTCAATAATATTCATGCCAGCGCCGTCGTGAATCCATTCGTAATCAACAACACCAAAGCCGATAGATAAACCTTTAACCAAACTGTTTTTAAGAGAGTGCCAGGCTTCATCAATGCGCTCTTTGAGCTTGCCCTCCTCTCTAATGACAGCGACTTCCATCACCACCTCTATCTGGTCCTCGTACACGGTGACATCGACAACCTCACCGATCGGTTGGCAATGGTCGTGCTGCCACATAAAAGGAAAGGGCAATGTGTACTTGCCGCCAGACATGTTCAGTGTGTCGCCATCCCTATCAAGACGTGGAGTGGACGCAATGCCAGTAATCGTTCGTTTCTCACCGTCTTCGGTGACGGACTTAACCTTGAGCGTGCTATAAGCCTTGGTCATATCGTTTCTCAGCTTGTAAATTAGTTTATGAAAGTACTAAATAAAGAATAGTGCGGGGGGACCTGCGTTTGGAGCTTCAGGGTTTTGGCTCATCAGTGCGACGGCGTTTAGCATCCCGATAACGGGGTCAATCTTAGCGGTACCAGATTCAGCTTTTGATAGCATCGTGCCGCTACCTCTGACGACAGTTCGGCAATTACCAACCGACCATGCCATGATTTTTTGATTGGCGTGCAGCATATCTTTACGCGCAATTTTGTTCTCGGTGGTCTTGATATAACCTGACATCTTGAAGCCTTGCGTAACGCCTATAAGCTTTTCGCTTGGTATGCCAATCATGACAAGCTCATCAATCAGCGCGCCAATGCCCAATGGATCAAGTCCAATTTGGTCAAGCTTGCCGCTATCAAATACTTGCTTGGCAATTTTGGCGAGTTCGTCTGTTTCATCGCCTATGTTTTTGACAATGGACAAATCACCCTGCTTCTCAAAATCACGCAGCGTGTCAGCGATAGACTTGCGACGTTCTAATGCTATTTCATGGCACCATGCGCGCGTCCATACCCACCACGGTTTTACTTGCACCTTTTGCCTGCTTACCTTGTCTTCATATTCACGGATAACCACGGGCAGGCGGCCAACAACTGCCATACCTAATAAGTCGTCAAGACCGCCGCCATCGATACCCATTGTGATAACTTCTGATGCCTCTATCAGCTGCTCTAGGTTGAATGGGGTTGGTGCTGCTGCTTTCTCCCAAAACTCACTAGCAGCCCATCTATTAGCTCTCATCGAAACACCTATTTGAACGTTTAAATGCTTGGCAGTGAAATCCTGTAATTCCTCTTTGCCTTCGTCAGATGCTTTCTTGAACTCACGCTCAATGTACTTCTCGTTAACTGAGGCGCCCATGTTAGGGTTTGTTATGTACCAATTCTCTTGGTTGAGATAGAGCTCATCATCTAGGTACTTTTGAGGGAACTCGTAAAGTAGACCTAAGAACTGAGGATCGACAGTTTTACCGTCTCGAACAGCTCTGGCATAATCCAGTTTCTGCTTCATTGCACCAACTGGCGGTTCATCAGGCATGGTTGTCAGATAGATGACAAAACCCTCTGGTCTTGATGCAAGACCACCGGTTGCCTCACGTAGCATTGAGCCTGCACTAGCACGTTTGCCAAATAGCCATAATTCATCGACTAATATGTAAGACGCCTTAATACCTGCTAATGCTTCTGACTCAGCAGCCATAACCTTTAGCTTGGCGTTTGTACCTAAATGAGTGATGGTTCGGGTGTGTTCCGACACGTTAAACATAGCTGACAATTCAGGGTCGGCAGCTATCATGTCTCGAGCTGGATTGAATGAGTTACTAGCAACCTCTTTGGTTGGTGCAATAATCACTAAATCAGCACTATGCCTTTCATTCAGGATAAGCGCGGTCATCATGATACCGGCTGCCAATGTGGACTTAGCGTTCTTCTTAGCAATGAGCAACATGAACTCGGTAATCATGCGAATGCCGGTTTCAGGGTCATACGCACCGAAGATGGATGCCACAAAATCTGTTGACCATTTGAGCGACGCTTCGCCCAATGTAGGCTTGCCAATAACATCGACCAGAACAAGACTGTTAAAAACCCTTAATGCAATATCAGCAACTTCTTGATTGAGTGGAGCGCAAGGCATCAGTGATTCTTTTTGGACTATGCGCTTCTCCCAATCAGGCAGCGCCGTTGTCCATTCAGTAATCATTTATCTTCGCCCATAAAAAAACCACTCGTAAAAGTGGTTTTAATCATTATTCTAATTAGATGGTATCGGTGTATGGCTGTTTAAAAATTCACCTATAGATATATTATAAGGGGTTGGAGTATCTCCATTGCATAGTACAGCTGTCACAGTAAGCTCGTCGCAATCGACAACCTCGATCTCGGTATTAAGCAGACTGTTAAACCAAAAACCACCTATATCAACCATAGCCAACCCTTATTGTATTTTGTCTGACTGCTGACTGAGTGTTGCAAACCTACCGGTCTTGGTGGCTTCGATGGCTTGCTCTTTCTCACCAACTTTTTTACCAGCCGGCGCAATTCTTGCGTACATAAATGGCATCAGCGTGCTGGCCGCGCTCAGTTGAATCTTTGGGTCTGGGTCGTTTAATAATTCCAGCAACCTTTCTTTAGGGTCGACCACGTTTTTTTTAACATGGACCGCGCCAACTTCTACTTGGTCTCGCTCCAAATTTTTGGTTTTAATATACTTAGGACTTACGCAGAATCTAATAGACATTGCTAATCTCAAGAATAACGTAGTAGCATAACAGTCATGAAAAAGCCCAAAGTAACCCGACTAGATTATTGCCAATATCTCATGGTGAGTCAAATAAACTACACCATTACCAA
>Ga0208435_100233_pt1 | contig 17473 bp, 15 predicted proteins | sample 24_taG_FD_184097 | JGI IMG/M metagenome (GOLD analysis project Ga0208435, IMG submission 184097) | Marine viral communities from Cariaco Basin, Caribbean Sea - 24_WHOI_OMZ (SPAdes) (version 2) | ecosystem: Environmental > Aquatic > Marine > Oceanic | place: Caribbean Sea: Cariaco Basin...
GCTTGCTGCTGTTCTGGCGGTAGAACCGGCAACAAATAACTCGATGAGTCTGCTTTGTTTATACCAACTGAGTTTACTCTTTCTCATAGTGCTATCCTAAATAATTTTACTTATCTAGGACAGCCCCTTTTGTTTTATTGATTGCTCGGCTGGGTAGGTTTCGCTACCATGCTGCGCATTTATTCTGTTTTTGTATCACCTGTCAGCCTAAAAAGGTTGACCTGCCGTGATTATTCAAATACCCAGCTGTGCTTGTGAACCGTCGCAGCTGGAACTTGGGTAATCACTTGTTTATTTTATAAGGTAAAACCATGTCGTTTGGCGTTGTATTTTTAATATTGGCCGTTGGGTTTTTAGGGCTAATTACGTTACCAAAACTATCCTTAAAGCGTCAAAGCACCGAGCCTGAGCCAAAGCCTGTGCGCGGTGATGAGTTGGCCATTTGGCCATTTGCACCGACGCCTATCATGACTGATACTGAGGTGATTTTTTTTAAAAAATTAAAAAATGCCTTGCCCGAGTATCACATATTTGTGCAGGTGCAGCTGTCGCGAATCATTGAAGCCAATAGCGATGAGACCTCCGAGCGTAGCTTTTGGTTTAACCGCATTTGTCGTCAGAGTGTCGATTATGTCATCGTCGATATCGACGCGCAGACCACCTTAATGGCTATCGAGCTTGATGATTGGACACATAGCAGCAAATCACGCCAAAAAGCCGATGACAAAAAGGACAAAGCCCTTGCTAGCGCAGGTATCCCTATCGTGCGCTTTCACGCTGAGCGTATGCCAAGCGCGGATATGCTCAGATATGAGCTGATGCAGGTGATTGAGACGTACTGATAATGATGGTTGTTGGTCGTGATTAAAACTGACCTCTCGGATTGAGGGTGCGGGCTACTCACACTGCCTCGGATAGATGACAATTGGTCTGTCACCTTCAAAATATAGCCCTGTCTTTGGCAGGCTCTTCTCTGACCAAGCCTGTGCAAGCGCTCGTCTGGCGTAATGGTCATAAAAGCTGCGTTTGGTAAACCACTCAATATAGTACGCGCGCCGCAGAGTGCCCGTATCGAGCGTCGCAAGACTGACGGCGTCGCTTTTATCACACCATTCATGCAGCGGAAAGCTGGGCGTTAGCCAATCTGGTTTATTAAAGCCATAGATATTGAGCGGCAAAAAGAAGCGGCCTTTGATAATACCGTAGCGTTTGTCGATTTTTACTTGCCCGTGATTAGCGGTATCGACCCACACAGCGCGGAACTGCTTGGTCTGCATGTGGGTCATTTTGCGCTGTAAGTTATCATTGGAATTGATACCGACCCAGTTTGCAGGCTCAAACGGCGGTGCCCCCATAAAAAACTTGATCGCCAGCTCCCAGTGTTCGGTCAGATTGTCCTGATGATTGTATAAAATCAGATCTAGCTCGCCCGTCGTCTGTTTGCCGTTATACAACTGCACATTGTTCGCAAGCGTCTCGTACGGATGTAATTTGCGCACAAAGCCATCTTCTAGCCAAAATGATAACAATCCCTCAAAGTGAAAACCTAAGCGATTGGGACTGGGACGTGCCAGTAGATATCGCGTCAGCGCCTGATACGCATTGGTGGTATCGAGCTCCTCTAAGCGTGCCTGATAGGCTGCAAACTGCTGCTGCCAAAAGTGCGCGCTATGGACCGACACGGTATGTGTGTTCTGATGCGGCGCAACATCCAACCACTTTGTTAAGACAGTGGGGCAGGCCAGCACATAAGCCAAATCGCGCACATAAGGGCGCCGATAGGCTTCCCACGGTGCGGTATGTAGATAAGTAAACGGGCCATGAGCCGTCGGCTCGATCATAGGATAAACCATCATTACAGTGTACGTTTACCCTAGCGGCTCATGTACCAAAAGTCTATAGTCAATCGATGACGTATTATAAGTCTAAAGTGTTTGTCATCAATGAAGCGTTGAGCGCAATTACGAAGGCATCTTTGTAGTATTTGGTAAGAAGTCATTAACCATAAAAAAAGCCAACCATTAATAGCAATGGTTGGCTTTTTCTTTAACTACGATGTTTGGTCGGAACGGCAGGAAGTAAAGTGTTAGCTGTATATATTGTAATATATAGGTCTTATATTTATATATATCGATAATACCAACAATAATACCAACAATAATTTTTAGTGACACTGTTTTTAGCTTTGTTAGGTCTTACTTTGTAAGTATTTTCTTTACGCACATTAATTTATGACTTTAATATTCATATGACCTTCTGAGTTATGATCACTAATTTCTTAAATATTGATTCCAAACATAAAGAACCCACTATAATGTAAGCTATAGCTGTTTTATATTAGGTGGTGGGCTTAAGTTAAGGCTTTACATTTAATGTTACTTACAGACATTTTCTTCATAAATATTAGGATGTAACTATGGGTAATCCAAGTAACGGTAGTACGAGTTCAGATCGCAAAGAAATATCAGACCAAGGCGGAAAAATTCGTGGTTCTATAGGTGATGCCGCAATCGGACAGAACCCGGAATCAACTAGCAAACCACCCAAACCACCACATAATCCACATAAATAAACTTCTCTAAAGTGTTAGGACATGACTATGGCTAATCCAAATAACAGTGATTCAAGTTCCAACGGTGACAAAAAATCAGACCGAGGTGGCTGGCCACTAAGCGATAATGGACAACGTCCAGCATCACATAGACCACCACCCAAACCACCACATAACCCACATAAATAGTTCTTTACTAACTTTATTTTAATTTTGTTGTATATCTCATTTCTAAAAACTCTATATCGGCACGAGGAAAGTAAGTAATCATACTACCAAATTCTGGTTCTAGTTTAACCTGTCCCACTTCTGTCCAGTCTACATCCTCTTTGCCTTTAGTGTCGGTAACATAAAAGGCAATACCATCTTCGTCCATAATAAATGGGGCAAACACATCTCCAAAAAACTCCATTGTACTACTACATAAATATTGATTACCATTTTTATGCACTAATTTTATTTGAGTTGCCGCTACGCCTTTATGAGAAGATAGCGTTTTCCAAACGTCACCTGTATTCATATTATGACTAACTTTGCTTTTGTACAAAAAATCAGTCCATTTATAGTCAGCAAATTTCAACCATAAATAAGCAATAATCGGTCCAGACAGCACCGCTAGATAAGCCCAATTTGACTCCCATAGTTGGACGGTGAGAGCAGTTGGTAAACCAAGGAGTAATACGAACATCCAAACATCAGTAAGTTTTTCAGTTTTTCTATAGTCACGTTTTAATATTATGTAACCTAAATAACCTGCGACCAATGTAGCTTGTATTTGCAGTGGCAACTGTAGTAACTCTTGCATAAGTACTTCCTAACATTTGACTATTATTATTGCACATACTGACAGTAAAGCTTAAAAATGATACTTAATATAAATTTAGCTCAATAGACTTGATAGATCATTCAGGTGCTATTTTCTGATGTCGGGTGGATAGGCGTTAATAAAGGTAGGACAAGTAGCAGTAGTAGGGTCATTTCACCTCACCTATATATAATATACATTCTATTATTATAGTAATTTTTAAAACCATTAGGGTTATACAGTTCTACTAGTCCTATTACTCCTACCTTTTTTGGTTATTAATGACCACGAATAAAAAGCCAAACAATCTAATGCTTGGCTCATATCTACGTTTGTTAATGCTTAACCATAAGTCATACAAGCTTTGTTACTTTAAAGCTATTTCCCTTAGTACTGGCTTTGGATAGTTCCAATTTTAAACCGTTTGCAATGCGCCCATGCCTAAACTTTAGTATTGCGCCTACTGATCGGCTGCTCAATGACTTACCGCCGTTTAAGTCTAATAATATTTCTTGTAAATTATTATCTACTTGAGCATGAATTAAGGCTTGATCGTACAATTCCCTAGCATTAAATATTATATTACTTCGCCATTTATAAATGCATGCTAGTAACTCGCTTAGCGTTTCATGTTCTGGGTCTCTCTCCATGTTGTCATCAATCGAGCGTTTAGGGTCTGTCAGTCCTTCTACTTGTGTAGATAGCCATAACACGGGCTGGCGTGCTACGGTGTCCCAGTCCTCAAAACTAGGCAATCTATCTTTAGCCATACCGCCGGCGCGGTGTTCATTACTTTGAAGGTAGCCACGTATTAAAGTAATAGCGGCGGCTGCTAGTTTGTATCGATTACGCTCTATATATGCGGCTGGTTTCAATCCATCAATAGCGGATAAATTGCGCTGTGCTTGTGTGGGGTTCTCTATGCCAGTATCAAAACGGCAAGTTAGAACACGGCGCGGCATATCGCCCACTAAGGTTATGTTATTACCCGTCAATAAAAGCATGGCGCGGTGTGCTACTTCTACGCTTTGACTTGAGCCTAATATACGTCCGCTGAAGCGTTCCGATGTTAAAAATGAGGCCATAGTAGCGCTGTTAAAATGCCCCATCACGTTATCCCAGATAATAAAACGCCGTCCTTCTATGACCATAGATAATAAGGTTTTGCGTATTTCGTCCTCGTTCTTTTCAATACTTGGTGTCATAGCTGGGGCTGTACCAGTTGCAAGTAATCCTAAACACTCGCAAAAGTAGGTTTTGCCGCTACCTTGTTTGGGTGCATCAAAAGCAAAGGCTGGCGCGGTTGCTTGCGTGGGGCGCGTTATCGCTGTTAGTACGGCGGATAATGCTACGCTGCGGCTTACATCGTCTGCAAAGTCGAACGTATTAAACGGTTTCATTAACTCATTGTATGCGGCTATAGCGTCCTGCTCACTTACTAATGCTGCTACGCTAACGCCGTGATCTAAGCAATCAAGATATAGCTTTGTACTTTTATCATAACCCTGTTTACTTACTATATGGTTGTCATGGGTGATTGTCGGCGCGCTTATAACAGCATTAAGCGGCTTTAGGTCCCTGTGCTTATGCATTGATAGTATTTGCTTAATAACCTTCGTTGGCGGATCAATCAGCCGCTCATGCATTGTCCTTCCAGTTTTTTGCCCCTGCCAATACTGATTTATAACGCCTAACTCATGCTCTAATAAAGATTCACTAAACCGTAATATATTGCCGTCTCTAATACTTACTAGTTGGTCCCCCATATCATAATAATCTGGCGAGGCTTGCATTATTCTAAGCGTTTTTAATGTGGTGTCTGACGTCTTGCCAGCAACGTGCTCAAGCCGGTGAGGTTGCTTTATCAACTTATATGTTTTACCACCATGTGCTTGGCTAAATAGGCGCGGACTTTGGCCTTGAATATATAGTTTGCCTGTGTTGCTGTAATTATTATAGTCAGGCTCTAACGGATCTTTAGTGATTGCCCCATGATATTGTTCTGGATTATCTAAAGCATCACCTATGCTTATCTGTTTGCCGTCTGCCAGTGTGATGATAAAGTCACCTGCCAAAACGTCCATATTAATAGCGCGTAGTACGTTGCTTTTTGCGGCTGTTAGCTGGTCGTCTGTAGGCTCTGTAATGCCTTGCTTAGTTAGGTTAGCAATAGCTTTATCATGGCTGAATACTGCCCGTATCTCTGCCACTTCATCAGCATAAGGCGCTTTAGCTTGTATCTTGATTTCGGCTAGTGTTTTTTGCTGTTTGGTTGTCAGTTCAGGTAATGCGGCCTTTGTATCAAGTGGCTGCCCTTCATGGCATTCTGTTGCTACTACTCGCTGCTCTAACGGTTTAATGCAATGCGAGCCAGCGGCAAAGTCTAGGCGGCTAGGCTGAAACACGGCGGCATCAATGGGTGATCGTTCTAAGTAGCTGCCAGCTTTGCTTATAGCGTAGTAACCATGACCATTTAGCCATAGACGTTCGAACAATATCTTGCCAGCGCGTGCTATGTCGCTTGCATCAGTCACAAAAATATAAAGCCTTTGACCTGTTAAGCCGGTTAATTGCTCATTACCATTATAAATATAGCTACTTGAGCTTGGCCGCCATATGTAAGGTATATTATTAAGCGGTATAACTTCATTAACGGCTTTAATAAAGTCCGCCTTTGACAGTGTTTTATCATCACAATCAAGCATCATAACGCCGCCGTGATTGCCCCATCTAAAGTGGTTGTTTGTTCGTGTTAATGCATTATCTGGGCCGCCTTGTTCCTTATAAATCTTACTACTTAATAGCAGCGTTTCATTATTCTTGCCGGCATGAATACCCCACGTTACAGCCTGATTATGTTCTAAACTGTCTAGTATGTTCGCTAATTGCCGAATACTAGTAATGCTTACATTTAGTGCCTTGCCTTCGGTCATTTGCGCTATGGTATCGGTTATCATGTCACCATTAGCGCCTAACATCCGCTTTTTAGTTAACGTTTTCGGTGTTATACTCGTAATAATACTTAGGTTTGCTATGATTTGGGTATTGAATTGTTCATATTTAACTAATGCCCCTACGTTTGCCGCGTTAGGGGCGTTTTTAATATCTATCATATTAGCACCCATCAACTTCGTTATTATCAGAATTGTTAATTTCAGATTCATCAGAGTGCCAATGTTCAAGCCAATTCAGTACGTCACGATTACGCCATGCAGTAATAGTTGGTGATAATTTCACCGGTGCAGGAAATTTCCCGCTTTTTGACCATTCCCATAGAGTGCTGCTACCGAAAGGAAGTAGGGGTAGTATCGTACTAGCACGACTCATGCCCTGATGTGGCAATACTGAACTAGCAATCAATTGGGTATCATCAGAATTTTCATTCTGTAACTGATTTACCAAAGTTATTTGAGGTATTTGACTAGCCATTTATATAAACTCCGTAACGGTTTATCTTATGCCATAACGGACTGTTATGGCTTACATGAAATAGGTTAGACAAAAAAAACCCCTCTAGAAAGAGGGATTGCGGTGTCGTGATCATGTGATTACGGGAAGTTTCTTCGTAATACCTATTTATCATTGTTATAAATAGGCGGTTTTGTCCTATCAAAAAGTAAATCTTTACGGCTTTTCTTTTTAACGCTACTTGATTGAGCGCCTGATTTAAAACTTAATCCTTGCATATGTTTCGTTTTTATAGTCTCTAACTTCACGATTATGGAGGAAGCTTTAACACCTTCTTTATCACTTATATGCGAAGCCATATCTTCCATATAGGATATAATCGTATTGGCAATATCGTCCTTAGTTAACGCATTCTGATAGTCAAGCTGTTTTAATAGATAAGCTAAATGATAATTTGATTTAACTATTATTGATTTGTAGAAATTTAAACGTTGTGTATTTGATGGTTGAACAGGATTTTCTAACTCAGTTTGGTTGGAGGCTTTTTCTAATTGTTTTTCCAACTCAGCAATTTTCTCATCTTTCTTTATTAACTGCTGCTGAGTATCAGGCTTATCTATCAACTTATTTAAGCTATCTTTCCCAATTCTAATATCATCTATCTCTAGAACATAGTCTGCTCTATCTATAAAGAAAGATGAGTAAGGAATGCCTGCTTCCATAATAGAACTTTTCTGGTTATAGTAGTCATTCATTTCTTTCGCAGTAAACTTAAAATAGAGCTTTTCTTCAGGGAATTCTGTAATTTGCAGATTAGCTTGTTCAGCCCCAGGTTTTGCTAATAAACTTAGAATGTGTTCATTATCTATTAGTATATAAGCACCGTTTAGAAAGCCGTTTTCAAGCTCAGTTTCAAAATCTATTTTGTCTGTTTCACCTTGAATAGCTGTTGTTATTTCATGGATGAATTTACCCTTATACCAAATAGCTAATTTTAGTTTATCCTCTCTGACCAAGTCTTTTACTAAAGTAATAGCGTTTTTCTTACTAACTTCTCCGAAGTTATAAAGCTTCATATATGTAATCATCTCATCAATGCTTAGGTGTTTTTTTAAGTCAAAAGTATTCATATGAGCATGACCTTATAATTTATTTCATAGATGTAAATAGATACTGTTGTTAATGTATTCAAATCTTAAATTCAACAATTCCATATCAGCTAAAATTTTTAACTACTTTTAGAATGAAGGGTTCGGATTCGTTGCCTTTCAAATTAGTGCTTTGTTAGCCTTATCATCAGGCAAGAGACTAATTCACTATCGATTTAAAGATTTTCTTTTCTGAGAGAATGTTTTATAGGACTGATGCTTAGTGGTCATCATCTAATTATCTTCGCTTGGATCATCCTCTTCATAGAGAATAATATCGCCTGGTTTGCAGTCTAATAACTTGCACAGTTCATTAAGCGTCTCAAAATCGATACGTGTCACTTCATTATTGTACATTCTATAGAGAGTAGACCTACCAAGCTTAGACATTCTATCTGCATCTGCAACACGTATCCCTTTTTCAGCAAATAAGACAGGAAGGTTAAGTTTAATCATTATTTAATCCCTAAAGTGATAATAAAATGCTTGCTAGTGATAATAATATAGTTTAAAGTGTGGTTAGTAGTGATAGAGTAATACTATCGATTAATAGTTAGTCGACTAGATAACTATTATGTCATAGGTATCCTTCATTACCGAAATATCTATATTCACTATAACTATAAATAGGTAAAAGATATTAGCAAGATCTACTTATTATATATTTTAAGGTCAATTAGAAAATGAGGGTAGTATTATGCTAAATATTAGCTATGAAGAATTACGTAAAGAGTCCAAACCAATGGGCAGTATTGATGATGAAGCCAATCGCATTGCTAATCATCTCATTTGCGAGCTATCTATTCCCACTGGAACATCTATATCAAATTTTCTGGAGGTGGATAGTTGCTTTAATAATCATATGGCGATACGCATTTGGGTACAGAATCAGCTCATTAACTTGAAAGGTGATACGTTCAATGAAAAGTGTCAGGAGTTAAAAATCAAGCTTTATGATAGCTTGCCTGTATATTGAGAATCATCCTATTTTACGATAGTCTATTCAATGAGCAATCGTTTTTTCGTTAATTGAGTTTGTTATAAGTATTGTACTGATTTTATCTGAATTAGATTGCTTTAATGAATCTCAAGGTGCTTTCCTCTTAGGTACTAAGCATAATCACTCTCGCTTTGGCAACTCATGCATCCCATATTCAAACCCCAAATTTAATCTTCTCACCTAACAAAAACAAAAAATATAAAAACCTCTTAATACTATATGTTCTATATTGTTAAGAGGTTTTTTTGCGCCTGAAATAATGGTAACTATCTAATAATACTGATTATTTTACAATATTAAGCCCCACAATAATAAAGCGTTTGACACCTAAGTGATTATTGAATAACATGAGTTATATTCACTATTACTATGAATAAAATGAAAAATAATAAACTTAAGGTTGGGCAAAAACTTGCCAATCCTAGTAAGGATGATTTGTATGTACATCCGTATGCTAAAGCCGCTTTATGTGTTTGGCAGAGATTGAGACCTAAAACGACTTATATCAATATGAAGTTTTTGGATAATTTCTACCGTCCACCCCTGCGCTTGGTTGATGGAGGGGACGATGCTTTTTATTTCTTTAATGATTTCCAAAGAGTCGATCAGGTTTTAAGGTTCGAGAATGATAGCGATCACCCATGCTTAATAATCCCTGAAAGTATTAAAGATGTTCAGCAGCTCGCATGGATGGAGGTTATAAACTTGATGTTCTTGAAAGGTATTCACCATCCTGATTTGTTTAAAGCACTTAAATGCACTGCACCTCAAAGTGTGATATGCCAGCTCATGGGGGTTAGGCAACTGACGGTAAAGGAGTATTGCCATTTTGCAGGTATTAGCCAGAGTAGTTATGAATATCGCCAATGTAAGTTTGCAGTAGAAGATCGAGTTCTAGGTATTCCTCAAAGTATGAGCTGGTTGAGTGGTGCACCCTAATGAATATAAAGAAATTTGATAACAACGAATTAAAAGTGGTTTTAGATCAGCTAGTACCACCTGATTCACCGTACTGTATAAAAGTACAAAGTCTGATTATTAATACTCTTTATATTAATCCAGGCTTTTGCCTACATATCAGTGAACATGCCAACATAGAAATGCCGGTATTTATATCGTCTGAATGTGAAGCTATTGCCAAGACAGTCGTCAAAGAGAAAAAGATTGAGGATTGGGCAGTCACTTATATGCTGGTCTTGTTTTACCAGAGGTATGGTCAAGCACATATTGATAATGAAGCATGGCAGTTTATGAGTGCATATCTGCAAATAATTATTATGATTGCTATACGTAAGGATGACCACTCCGCCAAAGTCAGTCAGCTAAGTGTGCGTCTAAGGATGGGCTTAAAGGACAATAATCCACAAACTGAGATTATTAAAAAATTGATTAGTATTCATGCTCAACATGCTTCACTCACAGATGCATTAGCGGCGTTACGTCAATACGAAGCCCAAATCGGAAATGATGAAAAGTTAGGCAGGATCGTTAATAAAAAGTTGGCTGGTAAAATTGGCCAGATCAGACTTGCTTATGAAGTGGTTGCAGAGAATAAAGCGTTTGTAGGTAAAACCTATAGCAACTCACAAAACAATGAGCTTAGTAAAGAACACGCTAATAAGCGTTACCTTGATAGTGATGATGAGCCAATACGAGTCACAATATTTGGCAGACCCCATAAAAATGATAATGTGGCGGACGCTGAAAATACTGCTGATGATGACCCGCCTGCGCTCTTAGATAATGATTTTAAGCCTTCCAGGACAACCGCTAAATCCTCAGAATTACAGCAATGGAAGCTAAAAAACAATTATCGACATGCCCGCCGTAACCAGTTTCACTTTCCTACTAATCTACGTCAACTAAGTCTACTGAGCTATCAGATGTTATTTGCTCGGGTGTGGCAGCTTTTTGGCGTTGTTAGCTATAAACAGCGTCAGGTTTATGCGGTCATATTACTATCACTACTAAGTGGTCGGAAGATTCAAGACGTGATTTATGAGTTAGAACTGGATAAAAGTCAGCGCAAGTGGTTGAGTCATGAGAGCGGTTCGGCTGCTGATAGTTATGCTATGAGTAACACGATTAAAGTGACTTCTAATCGTAGAAGTCACTTACTGCCGCATCGTCAAAGCCATGATAATGAATTTAAATTACCTCTGCCAGCTAGGCTACAAGCAGTTATTGCAAATAAGTTTTTGGTGGATAGTGATGAAGTATCTGAAGTGCTGGCAAGCTTAAAAACGCAACTAGAGCTACCAGTGTTATCAAATCAGCATATTGATGCTTGTTTATATACAGTTATAAAGAATGAGCTGCAAGAGCCATTACATGCCGACATGATTACTGGGGTTGATGTGAAACACAGCTCGCCTTTGTACTACACCAGTATTGAGACAATAAGCTTAGAGAAGACCTACTACAGCGCTATACATTTATTGACCGAATACTGTACTGCTGACAGCCAAGGTGAGCTGCGACAGCTTAGTATGTCTAGCACGAAAAGCAATCGATATAAAAAATATGTCGGTAGTGACATGACTGTAAATACTGATATCTGCCAAAAGTTTTTTGATGAGCTTGCTGAGGCAGCGGAGAGTTATAACGGACGATTAAAGCGGAACATCAATATACGGCAGGACCGCTATATTGAGCAGTTTAATGCTTATGGTGTCTGGCTATGGCACATCATCTTTATTCAGACTGGGATTAGACCCGTAAAGCATGCGCCTGGGCTTTTAAATCAGTTTGATTTTAGGCAGGGGCTGCTATGGGTGTCGGATAAAGAAGAGCGTCATGGCCAAGGGCATGGAAGGCTTATTCCTCTTAGTGATTTCTTAATCACAGCCCTTCAAAACTATATTGAATATATCAAGCAATTTGCGGTCATGCATAATTCTATATATCCCAATGACCAATTTCCTATAAATAATATTTTGAACTCTAGTCAGCCACTCATTCAGCTATTTAGTCAAAATCCCAAAGGGTTTGCCGGTATTACGCCTAGTAAGGTTCGCTATCAGATAAAACATTTTTTTAGTCACCAAGATAATTGGCTAAGACATCAATTACGTTCACTACTAACGAATAGGTCTCCTGAGCATTTGATATGTGCCTTATATGGTCATGAACATCCAGATCAGGAGGCTATGCATCCAATGTCGTCATTATCCATTAATGAGCTAAAAGCGTTATCCGCTGACTTAGATAAAGTTGCAGTTGAGCTTAAACTACGACAAGTTGAGGTGAATATATATGGATAATGCTGTTGCTCATCAGTTAAGAGAAGAAAATAAAAGCAAGAATCATGAGAGTATCAAAAATGAGGCGAAAGTTTTGATAGCTTCGTATGTTGATGAGAATTCTCTAAGCATAGGAGCAGACTTAACTGAATATTATCAAGCTATCGATAGCGTGCTTGAGATACGCTTTGATACTGCACATACCTATTACTTAGCCAGACAAGGGTTTTTAGAATACATACGGAGTTACAACAAAGCTCATGAACTGAGTTTGTATGAACCAGTTGTGCCAGTCATAGCAGAGCGTGATGATTTAACAATATCTTATGATTGGATGGTAAATGGTGCTCAAGTAAGCCTTGCTAGCCAGCAAATGATCGAAATGTGGCAACGAAAAAGAAGGTTCTCAAACAATGATTTGATTGAGTCAGTGCTCTACTGTAGCGTGATGTATGGGGGATTGGATGACATAGATGTGTTAAAAGCACTTTATCAATGGCTCCTAGGCGAACGTGAGATATACCAATTGCAGGTACCAGCAACTGATGAGTTACCAGGTTCAGGTAACGACCATGAGAGTTTGGCGCTAATCTTGCTAAGTATTGATGATGACAATTACGGTTGTTCTCATACGCAAGGTCATACTTCAGGGGATATATCTGATACAAGCTTACAGCGCTATGTCGAGTACATACCTGACGATATGACACTTTGCTTTTTATATGCGCTAAAAGATAAAAAGTTAAAAAAAGAAGGTGTAAAATCGTTTGAAACCATTATTAATGAAATTTGTAAGAAGCTAAAACTACAGAATAAAGATAAAAGTAAACCACATTTATCACAATTAATAAAATACGCTGACTATCATTGGCGGCAGATGAAGGGGGGCGATATAGACACTGCGCTGGCTATTGTTAGACAGGGCAGGATTAAAACGACGGGCTTAACTACAAATAAGCTTATTAATTATAATCAAGAGGTGTTTAAATCAAACCCACAGCCGCTTACTTGGTCAGAGTTGTTTGTAGCAAGTTATTCAGGATCAGACAAAAAAAGCACCAATAGTAGGGATTATCCAAGCTTTAGTAAGAATCTTATTAAAGAGGTTCAAGATGCCCTTAAAGGTAGTAAAGCATCCGCTATTATACAAGTAGAGCTGTTACAGCAGGAGTTAACCCAACCCAACGCCATGCGTCTTTTAGGATGGGTAAAGAGCTTATTGAATGATAGCAATAACAGGTTAGATACCATCAGTAAATATCTGGGATGTATTGGTCGGGATTGGCTGATGCTAACAATGGATGAGGAGCTTGATGAATGGTCTGACGAGGACTTTGAAGCTGTATATGAGGAGATTATTCAAAGTAAGGTTAAGGATGGAAGAAAGCAGTCTATTTTGCACAAAGACTCAGGCTTTGGCGAAGACAATCTAGATACGGATGATGATTTAGTTGGCTGTACAGACGATGTGTTAAGTCGAGGGAGTCTCAATGGCTCAAATAATGAGCATATAAAGAAAAACAAAGTTTCATATTTGGATAAGCTCAAAGATACGCAAAAATTTACTTACGGCAGACTGCGAGCTTTCCATGATTATCAGAGAGCGTACTATAATGCGCCGTTTGTGTATTTCCCATGGGGTAATAAACGCCAAATTGTAAGTGCGAACATGATATCACCTCGGATATATCATGCGATGAAAGAGTATTTGGTCACCTCGGATTTAGACGATGAGCAGAAAAACCTTTGCTTAGTAGTGTTAAGTCTTGCGTATCGAACAGGGTTGCGAATTAAAGAACTTATCGGTGTTAAAGTTCGTGATATAGCTGACATCTATATTGATGAGCATGGACAACGAATAGAGCAGCCACAAATATGGTTAAGACCAAATCGCTATCGGAGATTGAAAAGTAGCAGCGCAAGCCGCCTTATACCCATTAACTGCCTACTTAAGAAAGATGAGCTAGAACAATTTACTCAGTTATATCGTCAGCAGAAAAGATTGAAGCGTCGTTACTTGTTTTCTCAAGGTTCAGGTGATCAGCCGTTACCCACTGTGGTTTTTAGTAATCTCATGAAGTTAATTTGGGACAGATTGCTAGGAGAGCACGACTTCACATTTCATAGCTTTAGGCATACTGCTATTAGTCAGTTGGCGTTAGTACTAAGTAAGTCGCCATTGGCACAGGTGATGACTGACTATGATAATGAGCAGTGCGAAAAAGTAATAAAAGGCGTCCTTGGTTATCACAAGGATCAAGGATCCTGGTTTGGGCTGGCGAGTCTTGCAGGGCATTTAACGTGCGACACAACCTTCGAGCATTATATTCATACTGCTCATCTGCTGGCAGGGGAGCAGCTTAACAGAGCTTGCTTAGAGTTACCTATAACAGTTTTAGAGCTAATAACAGGATTAGATTACTCTGCTATCTATAGGCAAGACAAAACTGCTTATGATGCAACGACCAAGACTGTAAAGTTAAATAAGATAAGATCATACTTTCTTAAAAAAACAGCTGTTAATAAAACACCATTATTTAAGAATATAGATCAACCTGATAACAATACTAGCCAGCAACTGTTAAATAGTAATTTGGATGACTTTAAAGAGTCGAATACAAATTCAATTTTCATTCATCCTAAATATGCGGACGTCATAGGTTTTCTAAAGGAGCTACAGGAGTTAAAAGAAAACTCTCGAGATGAGCTGTTACCTGAAGTTGCTATTAGACATGGTATAAGTTTAAATGAATCTAAATGCTTATACCTGCGCGCTAGTGAGCTGTTCGACGATGACAGGCTATTACTAGGTAGGCCTAAAGGTGGTAAAAACCAGGAAGTAATAATTAGAGCATTAGATAGGGCGTATCAGATGTCTATAAAGGATCCTGAGAAGTTGAAAATGTTTATTGAAATATTTGCACATAAACATAACTTGAATTACTCATCGATTCATTTTGGTATTAAGGAGACCCAGCTTAAAATGCTACAGAGTTTTATGCTGGTAGGTTGTCAGCTTATTGATGCCGGTCATTGGCAGGTTAGGGCATATAGTGAGCAAGTTGTAAGTAATGTTAAAAAAGACTTGAGTCTGAACAGCTCAATACGTGTCGGTGCACGTGAGAGTTTTCATGGCTATGAAGTAAGGGTTGTACAGAAAAAGCGTAAGAGGTCAGAGAATAATATGGCTTTAACTAAAGACTATTATGCTTCATCAGGCGTGCTCAAGTACTTAGGATATTTGTTGATGGTATTAGTAGCTAACTAAGAGGAGGAGACCCAGATTGAGCCTTTCCTAAAAAGTGTGTAACTGCTTATAATCCACTAACAGGAGAATAAGCAATGACTAACCAATCTGACATCAAGAAACTGGCTGAGCAAATGGCCAGCAGCATGAAAAGCTTCGATGACATCAAAGACTTTCAAAAGCAGCTCATGCAGTCCTTCATCGACACTGCCCTAGAAGCAGAAATGGAAGAGCATCTCGGCTACCCCAAGCATGAAAAGGCAGACAGGCCTAATAAGCGCAATGGGCACACTAAAAAGAGAGTCCGTAGCGACACAGGCGAGCTTGAGATCTCCACCCCCAGAGACCGCGACAGTAGCTTTGAGCCTGTACTTGTCAGTAAGCATCAAACCCGTATTTCAGGTCTTGATGACAAAATTATATTTCACTACAGGCATAGCCTTCCGTCTTGCGCTTCGGGCAAGTGTCTCCCAGACACTTGCTGATCCTCGCTCATACGCCAAAGGTCAAACCACTACTGAGATTGTCGAAACCATCAAGGACATCTACGACGTCGACATCTCAAGCAGCTTGGTTTCCAGAGTCACTGACAACATCTTGGATGACATCACCGCTTGGCAGAACCGGCCACTGAGCAGCGTCTATCCTATCGTCTACTTAGACTGCATTGTCGTCAAAGTACGTCAAGATAAGCAGATCATCAACAAAGCTATTTATCTGGCGCTAGGCGTGGGACTCGACGGCAGAAAAGAGCTGCTTGGCATGTGGCTATCAGAGAACGAGGGCGCTAAATTCTGGCTTGGTGTTCTCACTGAGCTACAAAACCGCGGGGTTCAAGATATTCTTATTGCCTGTGTAGACGGCCTAAAAGGCTTCCCTGATGCCATTAATACGGTCTACCCTAACGCTCAGGTTCAGCTGTGTATCGTGCATATGGTGCGCTATTCGATGAAGTTCGTACCTTGGACGGACAAGAAGGCCGTAGCAGCTGATTTAAAGGCCATCTATGGTGCTGATACGCTTGAGATGGCAGAGGCCAACCTTGAGCACTTTGATGAAGTATGGGGCAAAGAGTACCCGCATGTCATCAAGTCTTGGCGCAATAACTGGGAGGGCTTAACGGTGTTCTTTGGTTATCCTAAAGACATCAGAAAAGTGATCTATACCACCAATGCGATAGAGTCGCTAAACAGCGTGATTCGGACAGCGGTGAATAAGCGTAAGGTGTTCCCGTCTGATCAGGCAGCATTCAAAGTGGTGTACTTAGCCACCCAGCAGGCATCCAAAAAGTGGTCAATGCCGATCCGTAACTGGACGTCTGCCCTTAATCGCTTTATGATTATGTTTGATGATCGCATTAGTAAGCATTTAATCTAAATGGCAGTTACACAGAATTCGGGATGGTCTCTGTTAAATCGCTCTATGTCTCAATTCTGCGTTCATCGTTAATAAAGATTTGTTGATCAGCAGTGGATGTTTTAGACCAGTTATGAATGATTAGATCCGCGACAGCCATCGACTGCTCCCTAAAAGAAGAATTCTTTTCTTCCAACACACCTGCAAGATTAAAAAATAATTTCCTACTATCTTTATTATTCCACGTATCTAATAAAAAAGAGTCAGGTATGTTTTTTCTTCTAGTGTCAAGAACTAACAGGGCTACAAAATCTTGTTGGTTAGAATAAGCCTCTAATGCCCATGATGGAATAGGGGCTTGATCTATAGTGCCAAGTCTCTCCATTTCAGCAAGCTTTTTTAAAGCCTGAAACTTGTTATCATCTATCCTTCCCACATTGTTTTTGACATACCACCAACCAATAAAAACCACTACTAACAATAAAATTATGGGTGGTGTATCAAAAAGTATGCTGAGGAGATGAAAGGAGGGTGACAGCCGAAGCAAGATGATATATTTGAGGTTATGAAGACACAAATACAGATCAATTGCCCCGACTGTCACAGCTCCAGTTTTTCGATACATGGTATAAAAAGCTATGGCAAGCAGAACTACCAGTGTAAGAACTGCAAACGTCAATTCATTGGCGACCATGCCTTAACTTATCATGGCTGTC
>Ga0208435_100235_pt1 | contig 17418 bp, 15 predicted proteins | sample 24_taG_FD_184097 | JGI IMG/M metagenome (GOLD analysis project Ga0208435, IMG submission 184097) | Marine viral communities from Cariaco Basin, Caribbean Sea - 24_WHOI_OMZ (SPAdes) (version 2) | ecosystem: Environmental > Aquatic > Marine > Oceanic | place: Caribbean Sea: Cariaco Basin...
TTGTAGAAGCCGGCATTAGCGTGGCTAAAACCATCGAGCTGAATAACGGCAAAAGTTTCCAACTGGGCGTGACTCCGAAATACGTCGAACTGCGTACCTTCCAATACACTGAAACCGTTTCCGGCTTTGAAGACGACGAATTCGACGGCGACGAATACCAAACCGAAAAAAGCGGCTTCAACCTGGACATCGGTGCCGCTTACGCGTTCGGTGAGCAGCAACAATGGAACGCCGGCGTTGTGGTGAAAAACCTGATTCCCATGGAACTTGATTCAGCGCAAAGCCGCCCCGCGCTCGAAGATAAATACACCCTCGAACTCAACCCCATGGTCACGGCAGCTATCGCCCACAAAGGTGCCTATCACGTGGTAACCGCGGAAGTGGATTTGACAAAAAAAGAAGCCTTCGGCTACGAAGACGACACTCAATGGCTGGCCGTGGGTGCTGAGTTTGATGCCTGGCGTTATGCCCAACTGCGTGCCGGGGTTCGCCACAATCTGGCCAGCAACAGCGACAACAACGGCATTGAAGAAAGTACCCAGTTCACCGCCGGTTTAGGCCTGAACCTGCTCGGCGCACGTCTGGACATCGGTGCTTTGTACAGCAGTGCGGATGTGGGCGCGGCAATCGAGTTTGGCGCCGCCTTCTAACTAAACCGCCTCAATCCCTCGGGGGCAGGCTATCTGCCCCCTGAATCTACTCCTCCCCCCTCTCCGATTTGCGTCACTTCCATAACGCACCGATAATTCCGCCTATAAATTCAGCCGAATTCGGCACTCAATACTGATCAGGGCAAGCATCATGGAAATCTACCTTGTGGGCGGCGCAGTGCGCGACGGGCGACTGGGCATACCGGTTAAAGACCGCGACTGGGTTGTCGTCGGCGCCACGCCAGAAGCCATGAAGCAAAAAGGTTTCCGACAGGTAGGCGCCGATTTCCCGGTGTTTCTACACCCGAAAACCGGTGAAGAATACGCCCTCGCCCGCACTGAACGAAAACAGGGCCGCGGCTATCACGGCTTTACCGTGTACAGCGCTCCGGACGTTACCCTTGAAGAAGACCTGAAGCGCCGCGACCTCACCATCAATGCCATGGCCGAGCACGAAGACGGCACCTTGGTGGACCCGTTCAACGGCTTAGCCGATCTGGAACAGAAAACCCTGCGGCACGTTTCAGAGGCCTTCGCAGAAGACCCTCTACGGATTTTGCGAACTGCTCGTTTCGCCGCACGCTTCCACCCCCTCGGGTTCACCATCTGCGCTGACACTATGGCGCTTATGCGGGAAATGATATCTAGCGGTGAGTTAGAGCATCTGGTGCCAGAACGCGTATGGCAAGAAGTTCAGCGCGCGCTGCACGAAAAGTCGCCCACCGTGTTTTTTAAGGTACTGCACGACTTGGGCGCGCTGGACATTCTGATGCCCGAGCTGGCCAACACCGAACGCTTCGAGGCAGGCCTTCAAGCGTTGCAATGCATAAGCATACAAGACAGCACAACCGCCCAGCGGTTTGCGGCGTTGTTAAGTGCCCTGCCGGAGCCAGAAGCCAGCGCCAGAGCAACGGCCATGAAAAGCCCGAACGACTGCCGGGATCTCGCCCGGCTGCTATGCCTGCTCACGGGGTGGCTCTCACAATACAACGGCGCTGATCTGCCCCCTGAAAACGTGCTGGATATGTTTGACCAGGCCGATCTATGGAGAAGGCCCGAGCGCTTCGAGCTGCTATTAGCTACACTCACTTGCACGCCCCAGCAGCAACATGTGCAACCATTGAAACTCGCGGCTGAATCCGCACAGGGTGTAAGCCCGCAAGCTTTGCTGAAACAAGGTTTCAAGGGCAAAGAACTGGGTAACGCCATCCGCAACGAACGGCTCGCACGTATCACGCAGGCTTTGGCGCCATAACTCGACTTTGGTGGTTTTGGCGCACTCGGGCTTTCCCGCTACAATAGCTGCCAATAAATTACATACCGGGGCAGCCGACCGGCTGAACCTGCATTTATTCAACGGAGAGTTTCCATGCGTGATGTTGTCATTGTTTCCGCAAAACGTACCGCCATTGGCAGTTTCGGCGGTGGCCTGTCGAGTGTTCGTGCTGACCAACTGGGCGCGGCAGTTATCAAGGCTTTGATGGAAGACACCGGTGTTGCCGGCGAGCAGATCAACGAGGTCATCCTCGGCCAGGTACTGACAGCCGGCAGCGGCCAGAACCCGGCTCGCCAGGCCAGCATTCACGCAGGGCTCCCGGCCTCTGTGCCGGCCATGACCATCAACAAGGTTTGCGGCTCCGGCCTGAAAGCCGTTCATATGGCGGTTCAGTCCATCCGTTGTGGCGATGCCGAGATGATCATCGCTGGCGGCCAGGAAAACATGAGCCAGGCGCCCCACGTGCTGCCAAACAGCCGCAACGGCCAGCGCATGGGCAACTGGAACATGGTAGACACCATGATCACCGACGGCCTGTGGGATGCCTTTAACGATTACCACATGGGCATCACTGCCGAGAACATTGTTGAAAAGTACGGTATCAGCCGCGAAGAGCAAGACGAATTCGCCGCCGCATCCCAGCAAAAGGCCGTTGCGGCCCAGAACGACGGTCGCTTTAACGGCCAGATTGTGCCGGTCAGCATCCCGCAGCGTAAAGGCGACCCGATCGTGGTTGATAAAGATGAAGGCCCCCGAGACGGCGTATCCGCTGACGGCCTGGCCAAGCTTCGCCCGGCGTTCAAGAAAGACGGCTCGGTTACGGCCGGCAACGCATCTTCGCTGAACGACGGTGCCGCTGCGGTGATGGTTTGCAGTGCCGAGAAAGCCAAAGAGCTGGGCCTAACCCCGTTAGCCACAATCAAAGCACACGCCAACGCCGGTGTTGATCCCACCATTATGGGTACCGGCCCAATTCCTGCCAGCCAGCGTTGCCTGGAGCGTGCCGGTTGGACCGCGGCTGAGCTGGATCTGGTTGAAGCCAACGAAGCCTTCGCGGCACAAGCCATTTCCGTGAACCGGGATATGGGCTGGGACACCAGCAAGGTGAACGTTAACGGCGGCGCCATCGCCCTTGGCCACCCCATTGGTGCGTCCGGCTGCCGGATTCTGGTTACCCTGTTGCACGAAATGCAGCGCCGTGATGCCAAGAAAGGTCTTGCGACCTTGTGCATCGGTGGCGGCATGGGCGTCGCCTTGGCTGTAGAGCGCTAAGGCGGGTGCTACACGTTGTCTTGTACGAGCCGGAAATACCGCCGAACACCGGCAATATTATCCGGCTTTGCGCCAACACCGGTTGCCAGCTGCACCTGATTGAGCCTTTGGGATTTTCTCTCGAAGACAAGCAGATGCGCCGGGCCGGGTTGGACTACAGCGAATACGCCACCGTTAAGATCCACAAGGATTACGCCAGCTTTATAGAAGCTGAGCGTCCTAAGCGGCTGTTTGGGCTCACGACCAAAGGCACTCGCCATTACCATGAGGTAGCCTATCAGGATGGCGACTACCTGATGTTTGGCCCTGAAACCCGAGGCTTACCGGTAGAGGTCAGGGAGGGCCTGCCCGAGGAGCATAGGCTCAGGGTACCGATGCGCCCCGAAAGCCGCAGCCTGAATCTATCGAACACCGCGGCGCTGCTGGTTTACGAAGCTTGGCGGCAACTCGGGTTCCCTGACGCCATCTGAGCACTGCCGCTTCCGAGCGGCACCACCAGCGGATAACCTTCCGGCAGCGATATGATCCTCGCGCGATACCCATAAACCGCCTTTAGCACGGAATGGGTCAGAACATCATGTGCGCCACCTTCGCAAAAACACCGTCCGGCCTGCATTACAACCAAGCGGTCGGCAAACTGCGCAGCGAGGTTCAAATCATGAACGATAGCCAGCACGGTTATACCCTGCTCTTTTGCCAATCGCTGTATAACCTCCATCACGAGTTGCTGATGCGAAGGGTCAAGGGCCGACGTACATTCATCGAGCAATAGCAGCCGCGGTCCTGAAGCATCGAGAATTTGCCCCAGAACACGGGCCAGCTGAACACGTTGCTGTTCTCCCCCTGACAATCCTGGCACCATGCGATACCGAAGGTGGGCAATGTCCAGCTCTGTCATCAGTCGATCAATGATTGTATCCGGCTTACCCCTGGAAGTTCTTGGCCGCCCCATGGCGACAACTTCTTCCACCGTCAACGGAAAATTTACATCCACCTTCTGAGGCATCACGGCTCGATGGCGAGCCAGTTGCGACGGAGCCCAATCCGCAAGCTCACGGCCAGCCATGGCGACTTGCCCCTGAAAGGGCAATTCTCCCGACAAGGCCTTTAGCAGGGTCGATTTTCCGGCACCATTTGGCCCCAACAACATCACAATTTCGCCGGCTTCCAGCATCAGATTGATCTCTCGAACAATCGTCACCCCGCCCAGTAACACACTGAGATCGTTAACTCGCAAAGTCATTAAACTACCTTCCGCCGCATCAACAAGCCAAGAAAGAACGGACCTCCAATCAGCGCCATCATCAGTCCGATAGGCAATTCCGCCGGTGCCACCACAATCCGCGCCAGCGAATCCGCAGCCACCAGAAGTGTGCCGCCAATCAATGCACTAAAGGGCAGAACCACGCGATGACTGGCTCCCAAAACCAAGCGAACCAGATGCGGAACAACCAGCCCGACAAAACCAATCAAGCCACTGACCGCAACCGCTGCCCCCACCCCCAATCCAACGACCAGAATCGCCGCTTTCTTTACCGTGTTAGCGGGGTAGCCAAGATGCCCAACAACCGATTCACCCAGAAGAAACGCGTCCAAAGGCCGCGCCAAAAACGGAGACACGATCAGCGCCAGAATCATAAAGGGTGCACCGATCATCAGCTCATCCCAACCGGCATGCCCCAGACTGCCCATGGTCCAGAACGTCAACGATCGCAGCTCGTCGTCAGTGGCGTAAAACGTCAGCAAACCTGTCGCCGCCCCGGCAATTGCATTGATCGCAATGCCTGATAGCAGCAATGTTGCTACCTGCGTCTGTCCGTCGCGATTAGCAATTCGCCACGCCAGAAACACCGTCGCACTACCCCCGAAAAACGCCGCAACAGGCAAGGCCCACTCTCCCGCAAATGCCAGCCACCCGCCCAGCCAGGTGCTGCCCAACACGATGACCATGATGGCGGCCAAAGACGCGCCTGCGGAGACGCCTATCAGGCCGGGGTCGGCCAGCGGATTACGGAACAATCCCTGAAGCAGAGCTCCGGAAACAGCAAGTACCGCCCCCACCAGAAACCCTAACAGGAATCTGGGCATACGAACTTCCAGCAACACCAGAGAGGCCACTGGATCATTGGCTTCCCGGCCGCCGAGCACCTTCAAGATGTCGGGTATCGCCAGCGGGTATGCTCCGCTGGCGACCGACAATAAAGCGACCGCTGCGGCCGCACACAACACGATGATTAAAGCCGGGGTGTGGCCGAAACGGCCAGCTGCGTCACGAATCATCGCTCACCACGGCGGTACCGGAAGGCAAAACCCGGTTCAGAGCATCCAGCGCTTCCGGCAATCGAGGGCCAAATCCCAGCAGAAACATACTGTCGGCTACCATCCGATGCCCGGACTTCCAGGCATCCAGATGCGCAACTTCCTGCCAATTGCTGATATCAAACTGGCCTGGCGTCGATTCTGCAATGACAATGGCATCTGGCTGCGAGGCCAGAATTGCCTCCCTGCTCGCGGGTTTATAACCCTGAATCGCGGTCACAGCATTTTCTGCATTCACGGCATCCAGTAATGCGGATGCAGCCGTGTCTTGCCCGGCCAACAACACTGAATGATTACCGGCTGCCAGAATAAACAACACTCTGGGACGACTCCCGCGGTTAACCGCAGACTGCTGCACCCGACGGATCTCGGATGAAAGCTCGGCAACCAGATCTTGAGCTTCACTGCGGGCGTGCAGTATCTCGCCAACGGTGACAATCCGCTCCAGCGATGCTTCCGGCGTCCAGGCCATCGGCAGAGTCTCCACTTGCACGCCCGCTTTGGCCAACCGTTCCAAATTTTCTTGTGGGGCGGCTTGTTCCGTCGTAATCAGCACGTCCGGCCTCATTGCCAGCACACCTTCGAAAGGCAGTGCCCGGAGATAGCCAACCTTGGGCAGTGCTTGTGTCTCCTCCGGATATCCGCTTGTGGTATCCACGGCGACCAGCATCGACTCTAACCCGAGCCGGTAAACGGTTTCCGTAATGGCACCATCGGCCGTCACCACCCGCATCGGTTCAGCCTGAACCAACGCGGGGATCAGCCAGCATAATGCGATCAGAAGCATCCGACCTCTCATGCAATAGCCTCCAGAGCGGCCGCCTGCTGTCTCCAGAGCTCGGATTCCGGTATCCCTGGCTTACGCTCGCCAAATACCGTAAGCACCAATTCACCCTGTGCATTGAAAGCCTCGACCGATGTAATGATGCCGTCTGAAGATGGGCGGCGAACCAGCCACCAAGACTCGATTTGCGTTGTGTTAACGTGCAGGTTGAAACCGGAGTCCAGCACATTCATCCATGGGCCAGACCGTTTCAGATTGAGAACCTGCCCGGTAAAAATCTGAACAATGCCCGGGTTGCCCACGAAGAACATGCCCGGGCAACCATTGTCCCGCAACAGCTCAAGCAAATGGTCCAGAACCTCAACTCCGCCCACCTGCAACTCTGTTGCCCATTCCCCCCTCAGCAGCTCCAAAGCCGTCAGCCGGTCTGCGCCGGAGCGCTTGAGCAAGGCATGAAAATGATGAACATCTTTCAGGTTTTGCCATCCGTCACGCAGCACATCTATATCAACACTATCAACAGACACCCGCTCAGGTACCGGCCGCTTGCCACAAGGTTCGAAGGTTTCCAGCCGCTCAGCAGCGAATGTTTCAATCAGTTTTGACCAGGCCGCGCCATCCGTGTCTGCTACCCGATAGACCTTGAATACCGCTGCGCCATACCGGTCAAAGAACTGAAAACTCTCTCGACGGCCAGATCGCACTTGCTCCTGAACCTGATAACCCCATGCCCAATGGCTGAAAAACACCCGAATGTCGATCTCGCCAACAGCCAGCCCCATGACACCGGATTTACCCGTGGTAAACCCTTTAAAGGTGCCCGTCACTTCGTGGACCACTTCTTCGTTGCGAGTCAGAATCATGACAGGGCCAACTGCCTCCAAAGCCGCAAGAAGCTCGGGGAAGCGGTTCTGAAGCGGGGTCAAAGCATATTTTCCGCGCAACCGCACCAATTCCATTTCGCTAACACCCAGTGCCTCGGCAGCTGACCGGATCCTCATATTCGGCTGCTTCGATAGCAATGCTTCCCAACGCTCGGCCAGCGTTTGTTCGGTCACATCGTTTTCTAGTGTTGCCGTTTCCATACCTTACTCCTGGGTTTGTTTAGGGTTGACTTCTAACCAGCGCACAACAGGCTGGCCACTGGCTCCGCTCTCGTCGTAATAACCAACGACCTGCAGCGCCCAGACGCTCGAGGCATCGTTTTCGATATCAGATTTAATGAGGAAGGTACGGTAGTTCGGCCAGATTTTATGTTGACCGGTCAGGTTGTAGGCGTACCAGGGATACTCTGACAAGATCCCTCCTGTCGAGTCGCTGGTGTACAGCTGGGGAACACCGGGGTCCGCGTTATAAGACGCTAACTCCGCCCGTGGCATCGGGCCGGCAGCCCCGCCTTGTCCCGATGATTTCAGGTACCACTCTCGCCCGGAGAAACCTACCTGGACATCCCATGCGGAACTGCCGGCGCAGTCAACGACCTTGGCGGAATCAAAATCAAAACAGGCGTCTGCCCCGTCGTAATCGGCGGGTGGAGTAAAAACGACAGGCGTAGAGTTGAACTGACTTGCGCCAGCGGCCTGAACATCAAACTCGAACGCAAAGCTCTCGATGCCCTTGCCGGCTCGCGTCGGGAAGTTGAAATCCACCACTCGCATACGCGCATGGCTATCGCCTTCCGCAGAGCGTACCAGGTAACCGATATCGTCTTTTTCGGAGATTACACCGGTAACCCTATCGTACGTCGACCAAACGTCAGCAGCGCCGAACGCGCTGCTGAAATCGTCCTGCTGCCAGGCGTCAGGCTCTTGAAACTCGCCTCGGAGATGCTCTTCTTCCGAATTGGCCGTGGCATTGGTAAATACGCTGACATCAGGTTCACCCTCGGCGTTGTAAAAATCACTCTGTTCCACAGCGATGGCACCGCCGACGGCACCATTGCCGGAAGCTCCACCGTTCAGCTGGAGACTCAAACGATTCGCTGCGATGTGCCATTCGCCACTTTGGTCCACCAGTGCGCCGGTTTCCAGATTGAGATAGACCGTCTCGTTGGCCGCCGGCAGTTGCTTCAACATCAGGTCTTCCTGCCCGGGCTGTTCGACGGTGTCGATCTTGCCAATATCTTTCTCACTGTCGCTGCCCCCGCAGGCAGCCAACATAACCGCCGTCAGTACAACCGTGGGCGATCGAGCATCAAAAAGTGTCATCGGTAATCTCCTTTTAGTCCTTTATCATTGAGGAAATGGGCTTATTTACTGAACGAAACCGTAAGCCCTGCGTAGGCAAAGCGTCCGGCTACAGGCCGAAGGTCTTCATCTGCTTTAGAAAAGTCGCGCTGCTCATTGGTGATATTGTCAGCCCCGGCAAACAAGCGAACTTGCTCAGAGAGCTGGTAATTCAGCTTAAGATCAGCGGTGGTATAACCAGGGGATTTGCGGTTCTCGGAGGCGTTGGTGTACTCATCGCTCTGGTAGTGAACACGGGCACTCCACGTTAAGCCCGGCAATAACAGAGGACCATCAACACCCAGGTCTGCTTGGTGTCGAGGCCGTTTATTGAGCTCATTTCCGCTTTGTTTGTCTTCGGTACGGGTATAGGTGTAACCCGCGGTCACCCGCCATGGTGGGAGAGGTTCCCAGCCGGCTGTTGTTTCGAAGCCCCAGGTACGGGCCTGAGCAATGTTTTCGTACCGGTATTCGGCCACACCACTATTAACCACACCGGTATCAGAGGTTTGAATCAACTGCTCTATGTCGTTGTAAAACGCATTGACCTCTAACCAGGCCACGCGCCCTTGGGACACTCCAGCCCCTAATTGATAGCTCCGGGATTCCTCGGGCTTCAGGTTTTCCGAACCTTTCACGATGTAACCCAAGGAGCTGTGGTCGAATACGAAGTACCGCTCTTTCAGATTGGGCACTCGATAACCCGCACCCGCACCCGCTCTTATGAAAGCGCTTAAGGTGTCTGTCTGAAGCAGGTCGTAACGAGCATTGAGCTTGGGTGCGGTATGGATACCAAAACTGGAATCGTTTTGGATTCGAACGCCGGGAACCAACTCCAGTTTCCCGGTGGGCATCCAGGTGTCCTGAAACCAGATTTCTTGACCTTCACGCTCTTGGCGTCCGTTCAACTCAGATGCCGCATCAAGGGTCTGATCAAGGGTTTCTTTACTGAAATCCACCCCGCCCTGCAGATAATGGCGATCTCCTAGCGAACGCCCGGCATCGGCTGACAGCTTGGATAAGGTTGACTCAGCCCGCCGGTCATCAAAACGGCTGGTCTCGGAATACTTCAAGGTATCGTCGTTGAGCGTTTCGTGAATGGCAGACCAACCTGCATTTACACCGTTAGTGAAGCCGTGGTCGCCAGAAAGGGAATACCGGGTTCTTCGAACTGTCTCCAGCTTGCCCTGGTTCGTGTTTACCGGTGGAGCAAGGCGATATCGAGATTCAGACTCTTCCTCAAAACGAGCAATCCCCGCACTGAGCCGGTGCTCGTCCGTCCGTTTCCAATCAGCCCGCAAGCTTAGATCTGTCCGATCATACTCATCGCCGGGTTGCGACCAGGTTTCCGGGTCGGGATCAACGCCGTCCGAATGCTGATGCGACGCCGACAATCTTAGTGCCAGCCGCTCCCCACCACCCTGAACGCTCGCACGAGCACTGTAACGGCCGGGATCGGCTGCGTCGCCGGAGGGGTTCTGATCGCCATAGGTGCCGGCATCAACGGTAAGCTCCCCGGACAAGCCAGATACGGGCTGGCTCGTAATCACATTGACTACGCCCCCGATAGCCGAACTGCCGTACTGGGCTGAGACGGCGCCTTTTACGACCTCAATTTTTTCAATATCCAGAACCGATAGCTGGCTCACATCCGTCGCCGAGCCCGTGGTGGCGGTCATCGGCATCCCGTCGATCAAAACCAATACACGATCAGCTTCGACACCTTGCAGCCAAACTTCGTAACCCGGCTTGCCGTGGATCTGCCGCAGTTGAAGCCCCGGCACATACTGCAAAGCCTCCTTCAAGCTACGAGCGTGGGTGCGCTTCAACTCCCGGCCAGTGACTACTTCCGTCCGCACGGGCGTCTCAAGCAGCGAGCGTTCGCTGCGAGTTCCTGTCACCACCAGCTCGTCCAGATACAGGGCCTCGGCCTCCGCTGTCCCGACACTTCCCAGCAGCGCTAGCGCAAACGGAAAACCGAAAACAACCTGTTTTTTATCAAGCATAAAACCAACACCAATAATCGTAATGCGAACGATTATTGTTTAGTTTATATGTTGCGTCAACTGATTATTGACAAAAATCAAACAGGCACAAAAAAACCGGCCTTAGCCGGTTTTTTTGTCTGGAAGTGCTTACGCGTTAGTGCGTTTGCTCAGCTCCGGCCTCTCCGGCCGCTTCTTCCTGCTTCTTTTTCAATGCCTGTGCGTAGATCGCATCGAAGTTCACCGGGGCGAGCATCAGGGCCGGGAAGCTGCCTTTACCTACAGCACCGTCGATGGCTTCGCGCGCATACGGGAACAGGATCGTCGGGCAGTAAGCGCCCAGCATCTGGCCAAGTTGCGGCCCTTCGATGCCCGCCACCATAAAGACGCCTGCCTGTTGAATCTCAACAATGTACGCAACCTTCTCGCCCAGCTTGGCAGTCACGGTCATCGACAGCACCACTTCGTACTGGTTGTCGCTGACTTTGGTGTGAGAGGTATTCAGGTCCAGATTTACCTGTGGCTTCCACTGCTCCTGAAACACCGTCGGTGCATTCGGCGATTCAAAAGAGAGGTCCTTCACGTAAATACGCTGAAGGGCAAACTGGGGTTGGTTCTGGTTTTCGTTGCCTGCGGCTTGCTGATTCTCAGCCATGATCCGTCCTTTCGTTTTTATTTCGTAGCATGGGCTCGGCCCACTATCCTGGTCGCGCGTTGCCGGGACAGTCTACCGCCTGCCCCCGACAAGTAATGTGAAACAGTGCGACAGATCGCCGATCAGATCAAGCCCTATTACTTCTTAACCACGGGCAGGTTATTGGCTTTCCAGTCAGCGATACCACCGTTCAGGCGAACAACATCTGAAAACCCGGCTTCTTTAAGCTGCTTCACCGCCATTGCGGAGTGCTGCCCCATCTTGTCCACCACCACAATCTGCTTTTCTTTGTGCTTGTTCAGTTCGTTCAGGCGATCTTTCAAGCCGCTGAGTGGAATGTTGATCGAGCCGGTGATGCGCCCTTCGCCGAAGTCTTTGCGGTCGCGGATGTCCAGTACCACAGCTTCTTCACGGTTGATCAACGTGACCGCGCCCTGGGCTGAAATCTTTGCGCCACCGCGACGGGATTCAAGGGCCAGAATCGCCAGAATCAGCGCGACAAAAATTGATACCAGAATGTAGTGATTAACAACGAATTCAAACAAACGATCCATGGAGCGCTACCCTGAAAATTAGTTTGGCCGGATTATACACACCCACACCCGCTCAAAGAAGGCGAGCAGCGCCGAGCGCTACCGCGTGGCCTGCACAAATGAAAACGGTTACAATCTACCCCACTTTCTATTCGTTCATTCTACAACCAATCGGACAAAATGATGACCGCGACGCGCAAGCCCACTGCACTGATCATCCTCGACGGCTGGGGCCATCGTGACCCGGCTGACGACAACGCCATCTCGAACGCCAACACCCCGTTTTGGGACAAGCTCTGGCAAAACCAGCCGAAAACCCTGATCAACACGTCAGGCATGTTTGTCGGCCTGCCTCAAGGTCAGATGGGTAACTCCGAAGTTGGCCACATGAACCTGGGCGCCGGCCGGGTGGTGTATCAAAGCCTGACGCGCATCGACAAAGATCTGGAAGACGGTGAGTTCCAGAACAACCCTGCCCTGTGCAATGCCATTGATAAAGCCGCCAACAACGGCAAAGCGGTGCACATCATGGGCCTGCTGTCTCCCGGCGGTGTTCACAGCCACGAAGATCATATTCTGGCTGCTGCGGAACTTGCCGCCGCACGCGGTGCAAAAGAAGTGTATATTCACGCGTTCCTCGATGGCCGCGACATGCCGCCACGCAGCGCTCGCCCGTCACTGGAAAAAGCCGCTGCGAAAATGGAAAGCCTCGGCGTTGGCCGCGTTGCCAGCATCGTCGGCCGTTACTATGCCATGGACCGTGATAACCGCTGGGACCGTGTTGAAAGCGCCTACAACGTCATGACTCTGGGCGAAGCCGAATTCACCTGCGCAGACCCTGTCATCGCGCTGGAGCAAGCATACGAGCGCGGAGAGAACGATGAGTTCGTGAAAGCGACGCGCATCCATAAAGATGGCCAAGCGGAAGGCACCATTAACGATGGCGACGCCGTTCTGTTCATGAATTTCCGTGCTGACCGTGCCCGGGAAATGACCCGCACCTTCGTAGAGGCGGATTTTGACGGCTTCGATCGCCGCAAGCATCCGGAACTGGCCGATTTTGTCATGCTGACCGAATACGCCGCCGACATTAAAACCTCTTGCGCCTATCCACCGGAGCAGCTCACGAACGGTTTGGGCGAATACATGGCGAAACTGGGCAAAACCCAGCTGCGCATTTCCGAAACTGAAAAATACGCCCACGTGACCTTCTTCTTCAACGGCGGTATGGAAACGCCTTTCGAAGGCGAAGACCGTATTCTGGTGCCGTCTCCGAAAGTCGCCACCTACGACCTGCAGCCGGAAATGAGCGCACCCGAGGTCACCGACAAGCTGGTAGAAGCCATCAAGAGCGGCAAGTACGACCTGATCGTGTGCAACTACGCCAACGGCGACATGGTTGGCCACACAGGAAAACTGGATGCGGCGATCAAGGCAGCCGAATGCCTCGACCAGTGCGTTCAGCGCGTAGTGGAAGCTCTGGACGAAGTCGGCGGTGAAGCGCTGATCACGGCAGACCATGGCAACTGCGAACAGATGACCGACCCCAACTCCGGTCAGGTTCACACCTCTCACACCATCGGCCCGGTACCGCTGGTTTACACTGGCCCGCGCGCCATCACCCTGAAAGACAACGGCAGCCTGAGCGACATCGCCCCGACGCTGCTGACCCTGATGGGTGACAAAGCGCCGGCAGAAATGACCGGCCAAAACCTGGCTGAAATAGGCTGATTGGTATAACGGCGAGTATTTTGAAGCGTCTTATTACCTTGGCGCTGGCCCTCACTTTGGGGGCTGCGCCGCTGTACGCCGAGCAAGACGTCACGCCCGAACAGGTTGAAGCGCTGAAGAAGCGCATCGCCAACATAGATGAGTGGCTGGCCGATGCCGAAGAAGACCGCTCCAAACTGGAACAGCAGCTCGCCAACACCGAGCGAAACATCAGTAAACTCACCCGGGAACGCCGGGCACTGCGCCAGCAAGCTGCCGAGCAGAAATCCCGCCTGCAGGCGTTAAAGAAGCAAGAAGCCGAACTCACCAACACCCTGAACGTTCAGCGCCAAGGCCTGATGAAACAAATCCGGGCCGCCTGGATGGAAGGCGAAGCCCCTGCCCTGAAGGTCTTACTGAACGAAACCGAGCCGGGAAATCTTGCCCGCACCATGACCTATTACGAGTATCTGAGCAAAGATACCGTTGAGCGACTGGAAGCCTTCCAGAAGAGTCTTCGTGAACTCAAAGCAGCGCGTGCGGAAGTACAGGCCACACGGGTCGAGCTGGCCAACACCGAAGCCAGCCTTGAACAGCGCCAAAACCGTCTTGCCGAGAGTCGCAAAGAGCGAAGCAAAACCCTGGTAGCCCTAAAAGCCGACATCAAAGAACGTCGCAGCGAAAAGAAGACCTTGGAAGCCGATCAGGAACGGCTCGAAAAACTGCTGAAGGAAGTGCAGGAGGCCATCGCCAACATCCCGTCTCCCAACGAGTCGCGACCGTTCGAATCACAACGCAGTAAACTGGGCTGGCCCGTGCAGGGCACAGTCGCCAGCCAATACGGCGCCCTGTACGCCGACGGCAAACTGCGCCGCAACGGCATGATCATCAACACCCGGGAAGAAGCCGAAATAACCGCGGTGCACCATGGCCGGGTTGTTTTTGCCAACTGGCTGCGCGGCTTTGGTCTGATGACGATTATTGATCACGGCGATGGTTACATGACTCTGTACGGGCACAGCAGTAGCTTATTCACGTCCCCCGGTGACTGGGTTACCCCGGGCCAAACCATTGCTTTGGCGGGTCGTACCGGAGGCACCCAAGACCCGGCGCTTTATTTTGAAGTGCGCAAAAACGGCAAACCGGTCAATCCGCGCACCTGGCTGAACAAACTTTAAGCTGAGAACTGAAAGGCTGACAAACGTTCTTGTGAACGCCATACTGTGGCAAACAACTTTCCCGTCCAACTATTGGAAACAAAACAGGATATGTGAATGAAACGGGTCCCAAGCTCTCTCCAGATTTCACCATTACGCTCTCTCGCACTCGTGGCCACCTGTTTTTTTACCCTTCCCGGACTGGCGTTTGCTCAAGACAACGACACCCAGCCTCATGAGGTAATACAAGGGCTGCAAGACGGGCAACGAGTTGAACTGAAATTACCGGACCCGGAAAAACAGCTACCACTGGAAGATCTGCGCAAATTCACCGAGGTTTTTGCCCGTATAAAGGGCGCCTACGTTGAAGAAGTCTCCGACAGCGAGCTGCTTGAAAGCGCGATCAAAGGCATGCTTTCCGACCTGGACCCGCACTCAACCTATCTCGCCCCGAAAGACTACGAAGAGCTTGAAGAAAGCACCTCCGGCGAGTTTGGCGGATTGGGTATTGAAGTGGGCATGGAAAATGGCTTCGTCAAGGTGATCTCACCCATCGACGACACACCAGCCCAAAAGGCCGGGGTACAAGCTGGCGACTTAATCATCAAACTCGACGAAAAGCCGGTGAAAGGCATGTCGCTGGAAGAAGCCGTTAATCTGATGCGCGGCAAGCCCGGCACAGTACTCACCTTGACGATCATGCGTGACGGCCAGAGCGCACCGATCGAAATTGATGTCACCCGCAACATCATCAAAGTCACCAGCGTGAAATCCCGCATGCTGGAGAGCGGTTACGGCTACGTTCGCATTACCCAATTCCAGGCTGAAACCGGCCGCCAGTTCCGGCAGGCTCTGAGCAATCTGGAAGAGGATTTTGGCAGCGATCTTAAAGGCCTTGTCATCGACCTGCGCAACAACCCCGGCGGGGTACTCCAAGCCGCCGTTGAGGCCTCGGATGCATTGCTCAACAGCGGCCTGATTGTCTACACAGAAGGCCGAATTCAAAGCTCCCGTCTGAGATTCAGCGCCAAGAAAGGCGACCTGATGGAAGGCACTCCGATTGTGGTTCTGATTAACGGCGGTTCTGCGTCGGCCTCGGAAATCCTGGCCGGTGCCCTGCAAGACCACAAGCGCGCCGTTGTGATGGGCACCCAGTCCTTCGGCAAAGGCAGCGTGCAAACCATCATCCCATTGGACGAAACCCACGCCATCAAGATGACGACCGCACGCTACTTCACACCAGATGGCCGCTCGATTCAGGCGAAAGGCATCACACCGGACATTGAAGTCCGGCCGGCAGAGCTGACCGAACTGGACAGCCGCCCGTTCTTTACCGAAGCAGACTTAAGCGGCCATCTGGAAGGTGAAGATGAAGAGAAAGCTCGCCAGGAACGCGAGAAAAATGAACAGTCGCGCACGTCATCAGAAAACAGAGACTACCAGCTACGCTCTGCCCTGAACCTGCTGAAAGGCATGAGCATTCTGTCTGGCACTAAGGACAGCGCCCAGTGATCAAAAGCTTTGGTAGTCTATGGCTTGCGGCAGTAATGGCTCTTGGTGCGAGTGTTGCCCACAGTGCGACACCGGAGGGAGCCATGCCGCCGACCATCGCCATCATCATCGATGACGTAGGCAACAACTTGCATGAAGGCCAGCGACTGGTACAGCTGGATCAGCCGCTAACCTTGGCGTTTCTGCCCTATCGGCGCCATACCGTGCGCCTTGCCAAAGAAGCCTTCTCGAACGACAAGGAGGTTATGCTGCACGCCCCTATGGCGAATACCCGCAATTTCGACCTGGGACCGGGTGGACTGACACCCGACATGGACGAAGCCGCAGTAACCACCACACTGCGGCGTGCACTGCAGTCCATTCCCCATGTGACCGGTGTAAACAACCACATGGGCAGCCTGCTAACCCAGCAGATGCAGCCTATGGAATGGGTGATGAAAGAGCTGCGCCGCTATCCGCTATACTTTGTGGACAGCCGCACCATCGCCAGTTCCGTTGCCGGGAGCATGGCCAGTTCCTATCGAATCCCTAGCCTTACCCGTGATGTATTCCTGGACCACGAGCAAACCGAAGAGTTTGTGGATCAGCAATTTCAGCTGTTGATCGAAACCGCCAAAAAGAAAGGCACGGCTATTGGCATTGGCCATCCGCACACCGTAACGGTGGACTATTTGGAAAAGCATTTGCCGGAACTGGATGAACAGGGCATCGCCATTGCGACGGTTCGCGGAATTTGGGCGATTCGCAATGACAACCGGGAGATGTTTGCTGACGGCGAAAAACAGGCCATTCGGCCTGCTTACGCCAAGCGCAATTAATCGCGGACTTCGATCCCCTGAGCCTTCATGAAGGCTTTGGCTTCGGGAATGGTATGCTGACCGAAGTGGAAGATCGATGCGGCCAATACGGCATCTGCGCCACCTTGGGTAACGCCATCGGCCAAGTGTTGTAGCTCACCCACTCCGCCGGAAGCAATCACCGGCACGGATACCGCATCGCTGATCGCACGGGTCAAGCCAAGGTCGAAACCAATCTTGGTGCCGTCACGGTCCATACTGGTCAGCAACAGCTCACCCGCACCCATCTCGACCATCTTCACGGCCCATTCAACGGCATCCAGGCCGGTTGGTTTTCGGCCACCGTGGGTGAAGATTTCCCAGCGCGGCTCTTCACCTTCGGCGCTTACTTGCTTGGCATCAATGGCCACCACAATACACTGACGGCCAAATCGATCTGCGGCTTCACGAACGAACTCCGGATTGAACACCGCAGCCGTGTTGATCGACACCTTATCGGCACCGGCATTCAGCAAGTTACGGATGTCGTCTACCGTACGAACG
>Ga0208435_100237_pt1 | contig 17327 bp, 22 predicted proteins | sample 24_taG_FD_184097 | JGI IMG/M metagenome (GOLD analysis project Ga0208435, IMG submission 184097) | Marine viral communities from Cariaco Basin, Caribbean Sea - 24_WHOI_OMZ (SPAdes) (version 2) | ecosystem: Environmental > Aquatic > Marine > Oceanic | place: Caribbean Sea: Cariaco Basin...
GCCGACGGAAATGCCGCGCCAAATCGGAGTGGCACCGCCGATGTTCAGGAACAGAGGTTCACGGCCATACTGAAGGTACTGACCGGTTTCGCTGGTCTCGGACCCGAAGGCCAGCATCTCTTTACCGTATTTCTCCACGCCGGCCACGAAGCCCAGGTAGATCGGGTGCTTGAAACGGGTCAGAGAGCCCAGGTTGGTTTTCATGCCGATCAACACGTGCTGGCTGGGTGAGCTTGATAGCACGTCGCCATCGGCATTGGGGTTCTTCGAACGCAACTCCTGCTCTGCATGGAGTATGCCGGCGGTCAACTCGCCGCGCTGGTCACTGGTCAATGACGCGGGATTGTAGTAGGTCGCGGACACCTGATCATTAAACATGGAGAGCGATTGAGCGGTGCCTACGTCAACGGGCATTACGCCGTAGCTGGTACCCAGGTTTCCCATACTGGCGTGAGCATTTAGAGAAAGGCCGGCAGTTGTTGTGACAATGGCCACGGACAGTGCCCGCAGGGCAAAGCGGTGAGAACCTACTAATCCGAAATAAAGTAAGCGAACATTATCCGGAGATATAAGCCAGGTCCGGATGACCAAAAAACGATTTCAATAGTCGTGGCAATTTCTGCAAACGGCGGAGCTGCCGGTAAACAATGTTCCGAAGTTGTTCTTTGCTGTTAATGATCTTTTTACCAACGTGGTGGTATTTGATATAGCCCCAAACAGACTCATCAGGGTTCAACTCTGGTGAGTACGGCGGCAAAAAGAACAGCTTGAGTTTGCCGTCGAGGCTCTCGACATACTCGCGAACGCGACGAGCATGGTGAACCGGGTGGTTATCGAGGATCAGGAAAACCGGCCTGTCAGCGTCTTGCACCAGAGCCTTGAGGAAACCGAGAAACGCATCGGTGTTCATGGTGCCCTGAATGGTCTTGAATCGGAGCTCACCGCGAGGTGAGATGGCCGAGATCAGATTGATGCTGAAGCGACTGCCGGTATTGCGGATGATCGGAGTGTCACCCTTGGGTGCCCAGGTCGTACCACTGTGATAATCAGACCGGATACTGGCTTCATCACCGAAGTAAATGGTGGCACCGACTTTTTTGGCTTCCTTGCGGATTTGCGGGTAGGTCTCTTCTTTCCACTGCTTCACGGCCTCTGGTTTTTGCTGGTAAGCCCGATGCAGGGGTTTCTGAGGCGTCAGCCCCAGGTTTCGAAGCAGACGACCAACCGAGACATCGCTTAACCGGACGTTGAACTTTTGCCGGATGAGCTCACGCACACGCCCCCGGGTCCACAGAGCAAAATCAAACTTCAGCTGGTCCGGTGTAAAGGTCGTTATCCAGGTATACAGCTCCCGGATCTGAGCACCGCTCAGTTTTTTGGGGCGACCAGAAATTTGCTTGGCCTTGAGTGCGTCAAAGCCACCCTCGCGGTAGGCAGCCAGCCATTCGTAAATTCGTGCGCGGCTCATGCCAAGCGCTTTGATGACGACTTCCGGGCTCTCGCCATCCATGACTCGTTGAACGGCCCGAACGCGAATGGCTTCCAAGGTTTTGTGATCAAGTTTACGACCATCATCGTGGCGCATGTGCGTAGATATCCGATAAGCTTGGGGGAACGATCTCTACATTATAAATGATGTTCGCTTACTTTCGTACCCATTAGTATATCGCCCAAGGCTTTGTTATTGCAGGCTTTGGATACAGTTTCAGCCGGTTGAACTCACGGATTCAGGTCGCTGTTAAGCGAGAAAAGCTGCATCCAACTAGGGAATATGTTGATGTTTAAAAAAATAAAAATACATAATTGGAGGCAGTTCAATGATGTATCTATTGACTTCCACCAGAACCTAACGGTGATAACTGGAGCAAATGGAGCTGGGAAAACAACTGTTCTTAGCATGCTGAGCCGCCATTTTGGATGGAACATTCAGTATGCCAGTACTCCGCGAAAGGCAAAGAAAGGGCTTGTCAGCTATTTATCGGATTTTTGGAAAGAGTCCGAAACAAGTAGACTTCCGAGTAATAACAATCAAATCAAAATTGGAAGTATCGAATATACCGATCGTTCTATTCAGGCGCAGCTTTGTGTCCCCCATGAAGTGCAACAGCAATATAACGTACATATTGATCAGCAGCAGCCAGAACAGGGTATATACATTTCATCTCATAGACCTGTTTACTTTTATCAACAAGTACAGACTATTCCCGCTAAACTCGATGCCAAAGATCAGCTTCTTAATAAATACCTTGCTGAGTTAAGACAGAGATATGCACAGAACTCTAGAAATTCTTCTGCAAGCTTTAGGATAAAGGAGGCTTTAATTTCGTTGGCAACCTTTGGTTATGGAAACCAAGTGGTAGCAAGGGATGACGAAGCTGTGCGAATGTTTGAAGGGTTTGAGAAGTCTTTGAGAACTATTCTTCCGAAATCCTTAGGGTTTCAGAAAATCGCGATTCATATGCCAGAAGTCGTATTTGAAACTGAAACTGGGAGTTTCTCGTTCGATTCTGTTTCCGGTGGAATTGCGTCATTAATTGATGTTACCTGGCAAATTTTTATGGCATCAATGGTTTACGATAAGTTTGTAGTTGTTATGGATGAGCCAGAAAACCACCTTCATCCACAGCTTCAACGCAGCTTATTGCCAAACCTAATAGAAGCGTTTCCGCAAGTACAATTTGTTGTTGCTACGCATAACCCTTTTATGGTCACCTCAGTGCCAGACTCAAATGTTTACGTTCTTAGTTACAACCACTTCAATAAAGTGGAAAGTTCCAAACTGGACTTAGTTAATCGTTCGGGAACATCGAATGAAATACTTCGAGAAGTTCTAGGTGTTGAAACGACAATGCCTTTGTGGGCCGAGAACAAGTTATCTCAAATCATTGGACAATACTCAGGTCAGCCGTTAACTGAGGATTCTCTCAGAGGTATTAAGACTGCTCTTTCAGAGATTGGACTAGACGATTTGTTCCCTGAAGCACTCGATAAGGTAATGGGGAATAAGTAGGATGATAAAGTTAGATAAGTCCCCTAAGCCAGCTGTATTAGCAGCGAATGAAGAAGTATGGACAGATGAGTATGTTAGGTTTAAGAATGGTGACGCTACAGTACCTAAAGCGGCTCAATTTAGGTATCGCCACCCCGATCTAAAAGAAGCTCTTCGAGAAGAGGCTTCAGATAAATGTATATTTTGCGAAAGTAAGATATCCCACATCTTCCCGGGCGAAACAGACCATATCGTACCCGTTTCGAAAAAGATTGAATATGTCGTTAAGTGGGATAATCTTGGCTATGTGTGCAAAGAATGCAATAGATTTAAGTCAAATTATCACGATGATAACCTACCTTTATTGAATCCTTTTGTGGATGATCCTCAAGAGTATTTGATGTTTTTTGGCCCTTTAGTGCTTGCAAAAACTGGTCAAAATAGAGGTCAGATTACTGCGGATCTTCTTCAGTTATCAAGGGCAGCGCTCGTAGAGAGAAAAAAGGAAAGAATTGAGAAAGTTAAAGCATTGCTCGATAGAGCTCATGCTGTACCAGAAGGAGAGGCAAGAGAATTTCTGATCGATCAAGCAAAGCAAGAAGCTGATCCGGATAGAGAGTTTTCTGCGACAATTTTCGCGTATTTGCAAGCTGCAAGCGTTTAACAAAGTATTGCAGCGGACAAGCCGCTGAATGCGGCGTTAAGCTGTAAAAGGTAAGTTTGAGTAATGGCAAATAATTGGAATATACCGGACTGGTTGGAAAAAGAAGTCCGAGAACGAGACACGGAGTGCGTCTATTGCCGTAATGAGTTCACTCCCGCGAAAGTATCAAGAAAATCTGCGGCAAGCTGGGAGCACATCATTAACGATGCCAGCATCATCACAAGAGAAAATATTGCCCTTTGCTGTTGCGGCTGTAATGCAAGCAAAGGTCAAAAGCAGCTCTCTGCATGGCTGCAAACCAAATATAGCCGAGATCGTGGTATCACCCCAAAAACCGTGGCACCGATTATAAAACAGGCTATTGAGCGTGGCCTGTAGAGCAGCGCTTAACAAGGCGCTTAGGTTTATTCCAGGCCTGGCGGCCGTCCACCGGATGCCCTTGTCACGGCACCGCTTAACTTGGTGTTATAGGTCATCGTAGTCAAATAGGGATGTAGGCATGAGGGAAGAAGAGAACGAAGAAGAAATCGATCTGCTCAGCGAGGAAGAACAGGCCGAGCGAGAAGCAAAGCTGGTGAAGCTAGAAAAAGAAAGGAAGGAGCTTTTAGCATCGTTGGCTGGAGGTGATTTCTCCACGCTGAAGACAAAAGTCGCCTACATCCTGAATCTTTACCCGCAGACGCGCAACAGCGACATTACTCTATCAATAAAATATTGGGAAACCTTTCAGCCTGATATTTATAACGAGGCGGGAATTCTCCCCAAGGACCTTTTTAAACTGGAAAGGTTGCACTATATAGTGCGCGCGAGAGCGAAAATTCAAAATGAATATGGGCTATTCACCTCTGACTCACCTGTTAAAAAATTTCGCAAGAAGCGTGAAGAGGAAATGCAGGATGAGGTTCTGAAAGACGCCAGCCCTCGGAAGGTTGTCACTGTCTTTGCCGACGAAACTGGTAAGAACCAAAACTATGTCGTCGTGGCCTCAGTCTGGGTTCTTACCGGACGAGCGGTTTATACAATAAGCAAGAGTATCTTGGATTGGCAAAGCTCATCCCTGTGGGCCAACAGAGAAATCCACTTCACGAAGTTTGGCAAAAGAGACAGTGACACGCTCGCCGAATACCTGAATATAATCCAGGCAAATCGTGAATTTTTAAGCTTTAAGGCTATAGCAGTAGAACGCAGTCGCACAAAGCGAAAAATTGAAGATGTTGTAGAGAAGCTTCACGAACATATGCTCATAAATGGCGTAGAGCACGAGGTTGAACATCATCGCATTAGCCCGCCTCAGACTATTAACGTCACTCTGGACGAGGAGCAGTCTTTAGATGCAATCACTCTCGCTGAGGTGAAACGCAGGGTTAATTCTCATTTTGAAGACCGGTTTGGTGATGAGATGGCGCTGGGCACGCTGGAATCGGTTTCTTCTCGAAAAAGCCCTATGGTTCAGCTTGCCGATCTCATTGCAGGCGCGATTAACCGAAGGCTTAACCACACAGGTGATAAAAACTACAAAGATGAGATGGCTGACAGGGTTATTCACGCTCTAGATCTTCAGCTAGGTGAAGACGAGGTAGACGGAATTGATGTCACGACGCTTTTCAAAATCTGACAGCTATAACCAATGCGTTAACGGGACTTGTTTTCCGCTGGCGCTCCAAACCAGCCCATTACGCAAGCGTTGAGGCTGTAAAAAACCAAATCGAACTGGTTTTGGTAGCATTGAGCAAACAGACAAGGAGTCGTCGGGATGCCTCGTTTCAAACACTACAACTACGACCAGGATGCGATGGTCGTGATCAACTACCAGGAGCAGCTCCAGCCGGGCACCGTTGAACACGCCGTTCATTATCTGATTGAGCACAAGCTGGATTTGTCGGTGTTTCCTCCCAAGTACCGCAACGACGACACCGGCCGAATGGCCTACGATCCAGCTATTCTTCTGAAGATTATCCTGTTCGCTTATTTTTGGGTTTTTCTACAGCCTCATTGCACCACACCCTCTAGATCTTGCGAGTTGAGTAAAAAAGGAATAATTTATACTCATGGATGAATTTGAGTTCGACGAAGCTAAAAGTCAGGCCAACGTTGATAAGCACGGTATGGATTTCGTGGCTGCTCAAGCGTTATGGAAAGACCCGTATCTGCTGGAAATACGTACAAAATCAGAAGGTGAGCCAAGGTTCGTGCTGATAGGCAAAATTCGCGAAAAGCATTGGTCGGCTGTCGTCACCTACAGGGAAGCTCGTATTCGGCTGATTTCAGTCAGGCGTTCTCGCAAGAAGGAGGTTGAGCTCTATGAAAGCTAAAGATTTCGATAAAAAATTCGACGGAGGTCAGGAAGATATTGTCGAAGACCTTGATCTATCCACGGCCCGTCGTACCAACCTGGAACAAAAGCGAATTAACGTGGACTTTCCTGCTTGGGTCGTAGAGTCGTTGGATCGTGAGGCCGCGCGTATCGGTGTTACTCGCCAATCAATCATCAAGGTGTGGCTGGTTGAGCGCCTACAAGCGGAATCTGCTAACAAGCCGCTCAATGCTGAAGCCGCAGGCGGCGCTCATTAGCGGAGCTAACAGCAAAAAATCCTGATTGGCAAAGCTGATTTCTGGAGTGCGCCCTTGCTGATTTTACCCGGGTTGGGGCGCATATCGAACTGTGCGTTCAGAACTCCCTGAATTCGTTGCCGAAGCATCCATGTTGTTCGACGAAATCGTTGTAGGTTTTTATCGCAGAAAATCTAAGACGAAATAAACAAGGAATGTTCAAAAATCATGGCGAATAATCGCAACCAAGGCGGGCCAGTTGAATCAAGGTTGATCAGCCTCTTCGCATCGCTGTTCTTCTCTATCCCAACGGCAGCATTCGTTTGGTTCTGGATAAACCTGGAGCTGGCCGTGTATTGGGATGGTTTTCTCGGTAGTCGTTACCTCGTCACCTGTATTGTCGTTTTTGCCGTGTTGGCCTTGCTGCTCCCGAAATTGTTTCCGTCAATTCTCGGCGGCATCTGGCGCGGTATCGGCAAGATTTGGAATTGGTGGGGATTTTAAGCTTCTTCCTGTGCAGAAATGACCGCTTGGCAGTACGCCCCTCTGCCGAGGGGCCCAATTAGTTCCGGGGATAGCGGTTACCGGTCGACGGCTTCATGACACGGGGCACCAAGCCGATCCGTATTCTATTCAGCTGCAGAGGCTTATTGCTCTGCGTTCCGAAGCGATTCCTGAACAAGACGAAGTAGCGGTTTAGCACCAAACTGCGTGAGTTTTCGGCCATTCACGAAAAAGCTCGGGGTGCCCAGAACACCGATGGTTTGAACGTCCTGCATGTCTTTCTCAAGGATCGCGTTTATCCGTTCAGACTGCATATCTTCACGGGCTTTGGTTAGGTCCAGACCGGCTGCTTCAGCCGCTTCCCATGCTTTGGCTACTGCCGGGTCGTCGTGCCAGGCTGGCTGCACGTCTAACACAGCTTCCAGAACCGGTTCGTAGATGTTTTGCAGCCGGGCGGTTTCCAGAATTCTTGAGACTTCTTCAGAGCCCTGATGAAACAGGGTGTAGCGCAATACCAGACGTACCTGGCCCGGATATTCCGCAAGGATCTGCTTTACGACCGGGTAGAACGCGCGGCAGGCTTCGCAAGACGGGTCGAAAAACTCAACGATGGTTACCGGTGCATCGGCCGGCCCGAATGTAGGCGAGTGAAAGCGCTCCAATGCCTGCTGGTTTTCGATGGGTTCGGCACTGGCTATGGGCTTTTCGCTGGCGGTCGGTTTTTGAGTGGGTTCGGGTTGTGGCTGGTACAAAACAGCGGCTGCAATGGCGGCAACCAGTACCAATCCTACGACAACAACGATGGTACGACGATTCATGAATGAATTCTCCGGTGGATGATTAAAAGCAGAATGATGATGGCAACGGAAAAAGCCAGCAGGCCTTAGGGGACTGCTGGCGATTGGCCGTTACTGGGAGTTCCCTTCGGATTTGCTGCCGCAGGTGCTTTGCGATGATGAGCAGCAGCTGCTTTCGGCGCTGTGAAGCTCTTCTTGGCTTGCTTGATTGGCGGCTTCAGCGCGCCCGGCACGCCACTCCTGAATCGCTTCCCCCATAACCTGCCAGGCGGAGTGCAGGAATAGCGCGGCAATGGCGAGGCCCACAATGATATCCGGCCACAGGGTGTTGGTGAGCGCGACCAGTCCGGCTGCAATGATGACGCTGGTGTTGGCGATCAAGTCGTTCCGTGAACACAGCCAGGTGGAGCGCATGTTGATATCATCCGCACGGTGGCGGTAAAGCAGAACGAAACAGATGCCGTTTGCGATCAGAGCCAGAACACCAATTCCACCCATCCATTCAGCTGCGGGCACTTCCTGTATTACCAGCTTGCGAATCGCGTCGGCTACCACAACCAGCCCGAACAACAGCATAAAGCCGCCTTTGAACAGCGCCGCCCCTGCGCGTGCCTGCCGGCTTCTGTCCAGTACGAACAATGTCAGCGCGTAAACCGACGCATCGCCAAACATATCCAGGGAATCGCCCAGTAGCGCGGTAGAGCTTGCGATCCAGCCAGCGGCGAATTCCACCACAAACATCACCGCATTGATGGCAAAGGCAATGTAAAGCACCCGGCTTTGATTGGCCCTCAGTTGGGCCAGTTCACCGGCCTTATTCTCACAGCAGCTGTCCACGATAAAGCCTCCTAAATTTGGCAGTTCATCGTTACACTAAGGGTTATAGTAACTATAAGGTCAATAACGATGAGCGAAAAAAGTTACACCGTCGGCCGGCTGGCCGCTGATACGGGCATCAAGGCCGTGACCATTCGCTACTACGAAAAAATTGGGCTGTTACCGGAAGCCAGCCGGTCGGAATCTGGCTATCGGTTATACTCCGAAGCGGATTATTCACGGCTGCTGTTTATCCGGCGAAGCCGCGGGTTGGGGTTCAGCCTGGATGATATCCGTGAGCTGCTGTCACTGGCTGATCGCCAGCAGGACTCCTGTGCTGGCGTGGATGCCAAAGTAGAGCAACAGCTGGAACAAGTGCGCTCCCGGTTGAAAGATTTGCGTGCAATGGAGCAGGAGTTGGAAAGGCTGACGGCGTGTTGCGAAGGCGGGGCGATCATGGACTGCCGCATTGTTGAAACGTTGTCTGGCGAGGCGGCGTACAACAGGAGAGCGAAATGTTCATAGCCGAATCTCTCCAGTTGCAACGGCTCAGCCTACACCACAAAAATGAACTCTTCGCGCTCGTAGACGCCAATCGCGAACACCTGCGCGAGTGGTTGCCTTGGCTCGATGCAACCCGGTCCCCAGCCGACACAGAATCCTTCCTTAAATCGGTAATCAGCCAATACGAATCCGGCCAAGGCCCGCAGTACGCCATTTTCTCCGATTCGGCGTTATGCGGTGTGTGCGGCTTTCATCCGTTCGATCTTTCCAATCGCACTGGCAGCATCGGGTATTGGTTGGGTGAGGCGTATTCGGGTAAAGGCATCATGGCGCGGGCGGTGCAGGCGCTGGTCGAACAAGGCTTTCGGGAATACGAATTGAACCGAATCGAGATTGCCTGCGCCACCGGCAATACCAAAAGCAGAGTGATTCCCGAGCGGTTGGGCTTCGAGCTTGAAGGCGTATTTCGCGAGCGGGAGTATTTGTATGGCCGGTTTGTCGATCAGGCGATTTACTCGATGCTGGCCTTTGAGTTTCAAGCGAAGAGTTAACGTAGAGCGTTCAGGGCATCAGCACATCAGGCGCACCCACGGCCGGCAGTTCGATCAGGGAATGGTTTTTAGGCCCGCTGCCCATCAGCGCTTTAACCAGTAACTTGTAAGAGTCCAGATCAAAGGTGACTGACCGGCCGGAGAGGGAGAGATCATAGAGCTCTTGTTCGTCGTGCACTGTGGTGACGTGAATCCAGTTGTAGATCACCAGAATGTCAGGCTGCGCCCCATCACTTCGATGTTCCACAATCGCGACCGGGCCTTTCCACGGCCAGGTTTGCAGGCGTAATTGGTGAAAGGCGATCTGCACCCTCAGATTGTAACGAGTTACGTCTTCAATGCCTTCGCAGGCTCCTTTGCAGCGCCCCAGCGCACGTTGGAAGCAGGGGCCACCCCGTTCCGGCTCAAGACCTAGCAGTTGGTTGCACAGTTCGTTTTTGGCGGCAATGCCGGTCAACGCGCGCTCGGCATCGCGCTTGCTGCGAAACAGCCCGAAATAACTGGCGAGCCGGTGTGGCTCTATCTCCCGAACCAGCCGTGCCTGTAGGTAACCGGACGGGTTTGGTGCCAGCTCGATGCTCACCAGATTTTTCGCCGCGCGGGATCGGCGATTGAAAAGCGGATTCAGCGTTTTGATCTGACGAAGCTCCAGCAACAGGGCTCCGAGCTCGCCGGCGGTTTCGGTGTAGTCGATCCTGCGTAAACTTTCAGAAATGCGCACGCCTTTGCTGGTGTTGTGATCGCCGGAAAAATGCGAGGCCACGCGCTGGGCAATGTTGGTGCTCTTGCCCACATACAAGAGCACGTCGTTTTCGCCGTAAAACCGGTATACACCCGGGCCCCGTGGCAAATCAGTCAGAGTGTCCGGCGGCAGGTGTGAGGGAATGCTCGGCCGCTGCAGCAGGGTGCCAATGGCCGCTTCCATTTGCGCATCGCCTTTTTCCGCCCGTGCGTGGGTGAAAAACTCCAGCATGGCAGACACATCGCCCATGGCCCGGTGCCGTTGCACCTGAGCCAAACCGTGGCGTTCGATCAGCGTGTCCATGTTGTGCTTGCGAAACTCTGGGTACAGGCGCCGGGACAGTTTTACGGTGCACAGAACCCGTGCCGAAAACAGCCGCCCGAGCCGGCGGTATTCAGATTTGATGAAGCCGTAATCGAAGCGCGCGTTGTGGGCAACAAACACGGTATCCCGTAATTTCTCTTCGAGCGTATCGGCTATGGTTTCAAACGAGGGCGCATCGGCGACCATGGCGTTGGAAATGCCGGTGAGTTGCTCGATAAACGGCGAGATACGCATGCCCGGGTTCAGCAACGTTTGCCACTCGTCCACCACCTCGCCCGCGCGCCAGAAACGGATCCCGATTTCAGTAATCCGGTCGTGTGATGAGTTTCCGCCAGTGGTTTCAATATCGAGAAACGCAAATGTGGTTTGTTCGAGGTAGCTGGTTGTCATCGTCTCACGCGAGTAGAGTTAAAAGCCGCAGTTCTAAAGAGCTTGGCCTCAATCAGGAGTAACAGCAATGAAAGATGAAAAAATCGTTCTGATCACTGGCGCGTCCAGTGGTATTGGTGCTGCCACCGTTGAGAAGGTGATCGAAGCGGGGCATAAAGTTGTTATTACGGCGAGAAGCACCGAAAAGCTCAATGCAATGGTTAAAAAGTGGGGTGACGATAAGGTCCTGGCGGTAACGGCCGATGTCTCCAAACTGGACGAAATTACCCATGTGGTGGAAAAGGCCAAAGAAACGTTTGGCCGGATCGATGTGGTGTTCGCGAATGCTGGCACCGGGGTGAACTCGCCCGGCGTTGAAAACGGCGATCCCGATGAATGGAAAACCATGCTGGATGTGAATATCAACGCGTTGTTGTATACCGCCAAAGCCAGCCTGCCATCGTTAAAAGAAACCCAAGGGCACTTCATTATTACCAGTTCCGTGGCCGGAAAGATCACTCTGAAAGGTTCTGTGTACGGTGCTTCCAAGTGGTTTGCTTACGGCTTCGGCCAGAATCTGGCCGCCGAGATGAGGGAATGGAATGGCCGCTGTACCACCATCTGCCCGGGCATGGTGAACACGCCGTTTTTCGACGAAGCCAAACCCGACAAGCTGGATGCCAGCGATGTGGCGGATGCCGTTGTGTATGCGATGTCTGCCCACCCAAGGTGTGACGTTCGCGAAATCACGTTGATGCCTACCCAATAGGTCGTGTTAATAGCTAGTGTATAAGCCGACCGGAACTGGTGTAGAGTGCTTTCGTCGGCTTCTTACACTAGAGTTAAAGCAATATGAGCACAGCAGTACCTAAATACGGCGACGCGGATACATCCTACCGTGCCGCCGGAGAGCTTGAAGGCATTACCCGGTTGGTGAATGCGTTTTACGATTACATGGAAACGCTGCCGGAAGCGCGGCGAATTCTGGCGATGCACCGGCCGGATTTAACCGAATCCCGTACCAAATTGGCTTACTTTTTGTCGGGCTGGTTAGGTGGGCCAAGGTTGTATGCGGAACACTTCGGTAGCATCAACATTCCTATGGTGCACCGGCATTTGCCCGTGGGTGAAGAAGACCGCGATGCCTGGATGTTGTGCATGCAGAAGGCCGTGGCGGATCAGCCGTATGATGAGTCGTTCAAGGCGTACTTGATCGAACAGCTGTGGGTGCCGGCCGAGCGAATCAGAAGTGTTTGTAGCGCACCCGTTTCGCGCTAATCATTGTTGGAGTTTGAGTCATGCAGCCGAAAGAGATTGTGGCGCAATTTATCGCTGACGTAAGTGCTCAGCGCCTGGAGAAAGCAAAAACGCTGCTGGCTGAAGAGGGCTTTGAGTACGTCGGCCCGAATATGCGTTTTCTGAACCGGGATGACATGGTGTCGTACCAGTTTGGCATGGTGGCTATTCAGAAGGATCTGGTGCTGCGTCAGCTCAGTGCCGATGGCGAGCATGTGTATGCGATTCTGGATTACCAGACCTACTTCGAGCAGATCGGCGATGTGCGGTTGGCGGTTTGGTTCCGGGTTCGGGACGATAAGATCCAAACCGTGGAAACCTTCTACAACGCGGCAGTGGTCGAGAATATGTTGGGAGGAAACCTGCCGTCAGCGAACTGATCGGCAGGAGTTTTGTTCAAGGTTTTAGTGGTCGTAGTCGTTGTAGGTCATGGCGACGGCCTTGAAGATGGCCCGGCCTTTGTTCATGGTTTCTTTCCATTCCAAACGCGGGATGGAGTCGGCGACGACGCCGGCGCCTGCCTGAATGTGCAGGGTGTTGTCTTTGATCACGGCGGTGCGGATTGCGATGGCCGTATCCATGTTGCCGTTGAACGACAAGTAGCCCACAGCCCCGCCGTACACGCCACGTTTCACTGGTTCCAGTTCGTCGATGATCTCCATGGCCCGAATCTTCGGGGCGCCGCTCAGGGTGCCTGCGGGCAGGGTGGCGCGCAGTACGTCCAGGCAGCTGGTGTCTTTATCCAAGCGGCCGGTGACGTTCGAGACGATGTGCATCACGTGGGAATAGCGCTCCACAATCATCTTGTCGGTCAGGCGCACGGTGCCGGTTTCGGAGACGCGACCCGCGTCGTTGCGGCCCAGGTCGATCAGCATCAGGTGCTCGGCGATTTCTTTCGGGTCGGCCAGCAGTTCTTTTTCCAGTGCGTTGTCTTCGGCATCGGTAGCACCGCGTTTGCGGGTGCCGGCGATGGGCCGCACGGTCACTTCTTCGTCTTCAACCCGCGCCAGAATTTCCGGGGATGAACCGACAATGTGGAAATCGTCCAGATCGAGGAAGTACATGTACGGCGACGGGTTCAGTACCCGCAGTGACCGGTACAGGTTCAGTGGGGGCGCTTCAAACGGGATGGACATGCGCTGGGAGATGACGGTTTGCATCACGTCGCCATCCAGCACGTAGCCTTTGATTTTATCCACAGCGGCTTCGAATTTGTCTTGCGAGAAGCCAGAAACAAAGTCGCTTTCGTCCACTTCTTTGCCGCGCAGGTGTTCCGGTGTGCGAGGTGCGTCGGCGGTGGTGCGGTGCAGCTGGTTTTCCAGTTCGTCGATGCGGGCCTGGGCCTGTGCGTAGGCACCTTCAACCGCCGGGTCTACGTGTACGATCAGGTGCAGCTTGCCGCGCAGGTTGTCGAACACCACGATTTCGTTCGATACCATCAGCAGGATGTCCGGGGTGCCGATTTTGTCCGGCGGGCAGCTCTTGCGCAGGCGCTTTTCGATGTAGCGTACAGTGTCGTACCCGAAGTAGCCGACCAACCCGCCGTTAAAACGCGGTAGCTCCGGCAGGTCTGGCGCGTTGAAGCGCTTCTGGTATTCGTCCACAAAGACGAGCGGATCTTCCACTTCGGCCTGTTCCACCACTTTGCCGTTCTGGCTCACTTCAATGCGGTGATCGTAGACTTTCAGCACTTCTCGAGAGGGCAGGCCGATGATGGAATAGCGGCCCCACTTCTCACCACCCTGAACGGATTCGAACAGATAGGAATACGGGCCACTGGCCAGTTTCAGGTAGGTGCTCAGAGGTGTGTCCAGATCCGCCAAAACTTCGCGGTACACCGGTATCCGGTTGTAGCCGTCTTGGGCCAGTCTGGAGAAGTGCTCAGGTGTCATTTTGTCGTTTCCTGAATTCGGGTCTGCGTGTTTATAAAAGCTCGGTCAGCGAGTCCACTACCGCATCGGCGCCAAGGCTGTCGATGGAGGCGCCAAAGTTGTAACCATAGCGCACGGCCACGCAGGGCATGCCCGCTTTCTGGGCCGCGTTTACGTCTGCCGCGGAGTCTCCTACCATCACGGTGGTGCCGATGGTGCTGCCCAGTTTTTCCATGGCGTGCAGCAACGGCGCCGGGTCCGGTTTCTTTACCGCTAAGGTATCACCGCCTACGAACAGTTCGAAATAGGGCGCCAGTCCGGTTTGTTCCAGCAAGGGCGCAACAAACTGATCGGGTTTGTTGGTGACCACGGCCATGCGGCAGCCGTTGGCTTTCAGGTGATCCAGACATTCACGCACGCCTTTGAACACCGCTGCATTGCGGCCGTTCAGCTGGGCGTAGCTCTGGTAGAAAATCGCCAGTGCGTCCGGGTGCAGGGCATCGTCTTTTGGCGATGCCGGTTCCCAGTCGGTTTTTCCAGCCAGCGCTCGGCGCACCAGAATACTGGCGCCATTGCCTACCCAGTCGCGTACGTTGGCAAGCCCGGCCGGGCTTCGGCCCAGTTTGGTGAGCATGTCATCAACGGCGGCTGCCAGGTCGGGTGCGCTGTCTACCAGTGTGCCATCCAGATCAAACAGGGCGGCAGCAGGCCACCGGGGGTTAAAAAGTCCTTTTAAACTCATCCGCCTATAACCTTACGGGCCTGTTCCAGTTCGTCGCGCATGGCGGCGATGGTGGCTTTGTAATCCGGGGTGTTGAAGATGGCAGAACCGGCTACGAAGGTGTCGGCACCGGCTTCTGCAATTTCACGAATGTTGTCGACTTTCACGCCGCCGTCGATTTCCAGACGGATGTTGTAGTTGCTGTCGTCGATGCGCTTGCGGGCTTCCCGCAGTTTATCGAGTGTGCCGGGGATAAACTTCTGGCCGCCGAAGCCCGGGTTAACCGACATCATCAGCACCATGTCGAGCTTGTCCATCACGTAATCCATGTAGCTTAGCGGCGTGGCCGGGTTGAACACCAGTCCGGCTTTACAGCCGCCGTCGCGGATCAGTTGCAGAGAGCGGTCGATGTGGCTGGACGCTTCCGGGTGGAAGGTAATGTAGCTGGCGCCGGCATCGATAAACATGCGGATCAGGTCGTCTACCGGAGACACCATCAGGTGGACGTCGATGGGGGCGGTCACGCCGTGCTTGCGCAGTGCTTCACACACCATGGGACCGATGGTGAGGTTGGGCACGTAGTGATTGTCCATTACGTCGAAGTGCACCACGTCGGCACCTGCGGCCAGTACGTTATCGACTTCTTCACCCAAACGGGCGAAATCGGCGGAGAGGATAGACGGAGCAATCAGGAAAGGGTTCATCGGCGCACTCTCGATCAGGTGAATTACGGCAGCTGTTAAAGCTTGTAAGTCTATCAGCTTGTCGCCGGTTTTCGCAGCGCGAGGGATGTGGTTTTGTTAACGGTTATGGCGTTTGATCAACTCCCACGCTTGTTGGTAGCGCAGCAGCTGATCTTTGGCGGCGGCCAGTTCGGTCGGTGACAGGCTTTGCTGTGCGAGTTTGTCCGGGTGACAGGTGGACAGGCGCTTGCGGTAGGTACGCTTGATGGTTTCGAAATTGTCGCGGCGGGTAACGCCCAGTATCTCGCAGGCTTGTTCGTAGTTTTTGGGCTTCTCGACGGTGCTGGCGGAGCGAATCCACACTTTGCTGGCGTAGCTGGCAAAAATGTCGTCGCTGACCGCCACGGGCAGGCCGAGGTTGTCGATGGCGTCTTCACAGCGGTAGCGCCGTTCTTTGCTGGGTTTACCCAGAATCTGCGCGCCGTGGCACAGGCACATGGCCATTTTGATGGCGGCGCCGGGGGATAATTTCGCCATGATGCGGTTCCAGAGCCCACGATGGAACGCGACACCGTCGGCCTCTTTACCGAGCTGGTATTGTTCGATGGCCTTTTTGCGCTGGCGCGATGATAGCCGCAGCGCTTTCATCAATAATTCCGCATAGCGGATATCGCCTTCCATCACCCGGCCATCGGCTTTGGCGATGTAGCCCAAAAAGAAAAACAGGGGCTTTCGGCAGCGGCGCGGCAAGCGGGCACGTTCAATCAGGGTGGTGGCCTGATGGCCGCAACTGGACAACTCGTGGAGCAGGTCCGAGAAAACCGTTTCAATGCTTGCCGGCAAAGACGGCCCTTTGGCGTTGGTCATGGTTGCGGTGTGCTTTCCGTCAGCAAGGTGTTAAGTTGTTCCAGCCGGGCCGGGGTGCCGACATCAATCCATTGGCCAGAATGTTTCAAACCACGTACCCGCTGCTGTGCCATGGCATCGCGAAGCACCGGGCCGAGTTTGCCGGCGGTGTCGTCGAGCCCGTTAAACAGGCGGCGGCGCAACAGGCTGATGCCGGTAAACGTAAGCTTGGTTTCGCCTTCAGAGCATAGCAGGCCCTCCGGCGTTAGCTGGAAATCACCGGTCGGATGGTGTTCGGGGTTGTCGGTGAGCACCAGCATGGCATCGCAGTTCGGGTCGGCCGGTGGCTGCAATTGGTCGAGTGGAAAGTCGCTCCAGATGTCGCCGTTGATCACCAGAAACCAGTCGTCGTCATGAGCAGCAAGCAGGGGCAGCGCGCGCACGATGCCGCCGGCGGTTTCCAGTGGTTCGCCTTCGGGGGAGTAGTGCAGATTCAATCCGAATTGCTGGCCGCTGCCGAGCTGTTGTTCGATTTGCTCACCCAGCCAGGCGTGGTTAATCACCACGTGCTGAAATCCGGCCTGCTTCAGGTTGTTCAAGTGGTGCACGATCAACGGCCGGCCGCCGGCGCGAAGCAGGGGCTTCGGGGTTGTCAGCGTGAGTGGGCGCATACGTTCGCCTTTGCCGGCGGCCAGGATCATGGCTTTCACGACGAGTGTTTCTCCGGGATAGGCACCGGGCCAATTGTGTTTTCAATCGCGGGGATGACCGTGCAGCACAGCCATTCGTGGAAGCGCCGGAAAGCTGGCTGGCGGGCACTGGCATCGCGGATGTAGCTGACGGTGCGGGGAATATCGCCCAGATAACGGGTTTTGCCATCGCGAATCGCCAGCCGGGCAAATATACCGGCGGCTTTCAGGTGGCGTTGCATGCCCATCAGCTCGAACCACTGGCGGAAGGTTTCCGGGTCGGCGTTGTGCAGGCCGGCATTCAGGCTGGCCACGCGGTAGTGTTCCAGCCATTGTGCAATCTTCTCTTCCGGCCAGCGCACGTAGCAGTCTTTCAATAGCGAGACGGCATCGTAAGTGACGGGGCCGATC
>Ga0208435_100238_pt1 | contig 17298 bp, 13 predicted proteins | sample 24_taG_FD_184097 | JGI IMG/M metagenome (GOLD analysis project Ga0208435, IMG submission 184097) | Marine viral communities from Cariaco Basin, Caribbean Sea - 24_WHOI_OMZ (SPAdes) (version 2) | ecosystem: Environmental > Aquatic > Marine > Oceanic | place: Caribbean Sea: Cariaco Basin...
TGTAGTAGATGGTTAATTGTCGGTAGTCTTGTTATTATATTGTTACATGGTTTAACATATGCTACTGAATATAATAGTAATGGTAAAGACCATCGCTACTCCTTTATTAACGTGACCGACTTTAATCAGATCGTTTATCGATTGATAATCACTCCCCTTTTTTGCTCCTTTGTCCTACCCTTATTGATTGATAGGAATATCCGATTATGGCTGAAAAAAACAATTTAAGCATCGAAGACTTGCTGCGCTTTACGGTTAAGCATAAAGCATCAGATTTACATATTTCAGCCGGTATGCCAGCAATGATACGTGTTGATGGTGAAATGACCCGTATTAATATGCCAGAGATGACTCATCAGGTTGTGCATCAGCTTATTTATGACATCATGAACGATAAGCAGCGCGCTGACTTTGAAGAATTTTATGAGACGGATTTCTCTTTTGAGATTCCTAATCTAGCACGTTTTCGAGTAAATGCCTTTAATCAAAACCGTGGGGCGGGCGCTGTCTTTCGTACCATTCCGTCCAAAGTCTTAACGATGGAAGACTTAGGGATGGGTGATGTATTCAAGCGCGTGTCAGACTTTAAACGTGGTGTGGTTTTGGTCACGGGTCCGACAGGTTCTGGTAAGTCCACAACGTTGGCGGCCATGATTGACTATATCAACGAGAGCCGTAAAGAGCATATCTTGACCATTGAAGATCCGATCGAATTTGTCCACGATTCCAAAAAGAGCTTGATTAATCAGCGTGAGGTGCACCGCGATACCTTAGGTTTCGAGCCTGCATTGCGCTCGGCCCTACGTGAGGATCCCGATGTGATTTTGGTCGGTGAGCTACGTGACCTTGAGACCATTCGCTTGGCATTGACAGCAGCAGAGACTGGTCACTTAGTATTCGGCACTCTACACACCAGCTCAGCCGCCAAGACCATTGACCGTGTCATTGATGTATTCCCCGCCGCAGAAAAAGACATGATTCGGGCGATGCTATCAGAGTCACTACAAGCCGTTATCTCACAAACGCTTTTGCGTCGTCAAGCAGGCGGACGTGTAGCCGCACATGAAATCATGCTCGGCACACCCGCTATCCGTAACTTGATACGTGAAAATAAAATCGCTCAAATGTACTCTGCTATCCAAACAGGCGCAGGTGAAGGTATGATTACACTGGATCAAACGCTCAAAAATCTAGTAGCGAAAGGCACCATTAGTAAAGACGTAGCCCGTCCTTATGCCAAACAGCCTGAGGCATTCTTGTAATATTATTAATCGTGCGTTACTGGCTTATAATGATTGACGATTGATATGTGAGTCAATAATACAAGCATTCATAAGCCATGATATGCCTTACTTTTATTGCTACTGGCGATTTTTAAAACATGATTTTAAATACTTTTTTAATCGATTTACATCGAATGCAGGTACGATATGGACATTGATAAACTATTGCAGTTAATGATCAATAAAAATGGCTCGGACCTTTTTATTACCGCTGATGTAGCGCCTTCCATGAAAGTGAATGGCAAAATTCTGCCTGTCGGTAAAACGCCTTTAACTGCTGAGCAAACCATGCGATTGGTCAAAGGCGTCATGACACCCAACCAGCAAAAAGAGTTTGAAGAGACCAACGAGTGCCAATTTGCCATTGCTGATGAAGCACAGCAAGCACGTTTTCGGGTCAGTGCCTTTATACAGCGTGATATGGCAGGGATGATTTTACGGAAAATTGAGAATAAAATTCCGACTGTCGAAGAGCTACGTTTGCCGCCCGCGTTAAAAGAGTTGGCAATGAAAAAACGCGGTATCATTCTGCTTGTGGGTGCAACAGGTACAGGTAAATCAACGACCCTTGCTTCTATGATCGGACACCGTAATCAAAACTCGCATGGTCACATCATTACCATCGAAGATCCTATCGAGTTTGTCCACAAACATCGTGGTTGTATTATTACCCAGCGTGAAGTTGGTATCGATACCCATTCATTTGAGGCAGGGCTAAAAAACACGTTACGCCAAGCACCTGATGTTATTTTGATTGGTGAAATTCGTAACCGTGAAGTCATGAGTTACGCGATTCAGTACGCTGAGACAGGGCATTTAGTGTTTGCAACCTTACACGCCAACAACGCCAACCAAGCGATTGACCGTATCATTCACTTTTTTGAAACCAGTCGCCACAATCAGTTATTTATGGATTTGTCGCTCAACTTGCAAGCCATTATTGCGCAGCAGCTCATTCCCACTCCTGATGGTAAAGGACGCCGTGCGGCTATCGAAATTTTGTTAAATTCACAGCTGATTAGTGACTATATCCGTAAAGGCGAGGTTCATGAAATCAAAGATGTCATGACACGATCTCGGGATAGCGGCATGCAAACCTTTGATCAGGCTCTTTTTGACTTATATGAGCAAGGAGAAATCACCTATAAAGAAGCCATTCTTCATGCTGACTCTCCTAATGATTTGCGCCTAAAAATCAAACTCAGCAGTAAAAATGGCACAGCCAATCTGGATGAAGGTGCGGATAACTTATCATTAGATATCAGTTAAGCATGGCTTTTGAGCGTTATTATTCGTTTTTGCCATAAAAACTTATAAGAAAGCCTTCATATTATTATGAGGGCTTTTCCTATTTTATATATGGCGATAACGCACTAAAAACGATATCAAAGGTAGATCATGCTCACCAATTAAAAAAATTACTTGATGCTATCCTGACACTCTTGGTCATTACAAATACCGTATAGCACCAATGAATGACCTGATAATTTAAATCCGTGCTTTTCTGCGACTTTAAGTTGCTCTTCTTCGATGACTTCGTTATGAAACTCTATAATCTTGCCACAAACGTCACAAACCAAATGGTCATGATGGCCTTCTTGGGTAATTTCAAACACCGATAAATTATTTTCGAAGTTATGACGCTCGACGATACCAGCCTGTTCAAATTGCGTCAGCACTCGGTAGACAGTCGCTAAACCCACATCCTCACCTTGCTCTATCAGTGCCTTATAAACCTCCTCAGCACTCATATGATGCAACTCTGCACTCTCCAGTAGCTCTAAAATCTTGATGCGAGGTAACGTGACTTTTAATCCCGCTTTACGTAAATCTTGATTGGTAAAAGAAGCCATAATATCCCTTCTGACTGTGACAGTCTTAGCAAATAAAGAACCAAAAATATGAGATAAATAATCGTTAACGATTATTTTTTATAGTATATGAAACATTTTAATAACAGCAGACTGGCTGATTTGACCTCATGTCCAAGCCTGTTATTTTCTATAATAATCCTAACGCAAGTCTATGAATTTAAAATATAAATAATAAAATGACTCAGGTAGCATTTGGTAAATAATGTCGTAAGTGGTAGGAAATTGCAAGTAAATGACGTATCATTTGTCCAAGATTGTCGGCCAGACTCGCATTAACAACCTCTGGCTGCGCCTAATTCATTTCTTATGAGTCATCTTACCATGATAAAGACATTAACTTTTCGTCCGTTAAGCCCTGCAAGCGTATTACGCAAGATTGTCATAACCAGTATGCTTAGCGCTACTGTCGCTATGTCTGGCTGCTCATTATTGAGTGTTTATAAGATTGATTTGCCACAAGGCACTGCCATCACTCAAGCACAAGCGCAAAAACTGCAAGTGGGTATGAATCAAAACCAAGTCCTTTATATCCTTGGTAGCCCAGCTATTAGAGACACCTTAGAACCTAAGCGTTGGGATTATATTTACGATTACAAAGCAGGGACAGAAGGTAGCCGCAAGGGTATTGCTGATGTCAAAAATGCCAGTCAGCACTTAATTATCTACTTTGATAATAATGGTTTGGTCAATCGTATTGAAGGTATCGAAAGCCTACCTGCCTCATAATCAAGAACGGCAACCGGCTTTGATGATAGATGGCGCAACATCGCTTAAACTCGAGATTTATTTTTGCGCTGAGACATGGGATCAGCGCTTAAGCTGCGATATACTTCGATACGATCAAAAGGCTGCAAGCGATAGCTGAGCGGCTGTTTTTGTGCATAGATACCCACATGCCAACGCTTCGCCGTTGGCGTGGTAATATCTGCCAATTGCTCACACCAACGTGCTAACGCTGGAAATTTCACCAACCACCCTGCCTGCCTCAATGCCTCATACAAACTTGTTTCATCATTAACTTGTAGGGTTAAATAATGCTGACATTTTGCATCTTCAGCGTATGCCAAATAAACAGTCATTAGCATGGTCTGCTCAGATGACGGCGCACAATTATTATCAGATTGAACGCCATTAGCAGTTAACTCAACCACTGCATCACCCAACCTATCAATGCCAATAACAGTGCTAGTGGCACAATCAAACGAATCGCTATTCGCCATAAGTTATAAAACGCTTCATTGCCAAAATTTAATGACTTACGCAGATGACTAATTTTCATCTGCCAACCCGCAAAGATAGACAGCAATAATACCGCTATGCTGCTAATAATCACTAAAAGTCCGACCAGCCAAACAGTTGGTATGATAACGACTAATAAAAGCGCCAAGACAAAGGTTAATACCAAACTAACCAGTAGTCCAAACTTGTGCGCTAATTGCTGGGTACTATAATGCAGCAAATAGCTGGCGACAAATAACACCCCTATCCAATACGATAGCTGTCCAATCGGTGGCAATGCCATGCCACTAATAGATAACGCCACAACCCCAACGATCAATTGCAATATCCAAATCGGGAGTACCAACTTGGTTGCCCGATACTCACTCGTCGCACGGCTGCGAGCAGGTTTTTGCGCATTGATATTGTCCGTGTCTACCGCTGTTGCCACTTGGTTGGTTACCAAGTTTTGACCAAACCAGTATAAGCCTGTGCCTGCACCCACACTAACCAACGCTAACGCAACTGCACGCGCCCATTCATTTAAGCTGATATCAGTCATCGCAAAGTCAATATTGGGTAGGCCATTTGCCACGCCGAGCAACAAGCCTATCACCATTAATCCCAGGCCAATCGGTAACGGTGCAACGCCCAATAAACTGAGTAACACAGCAATGACCATCAGGCCAGCAGCGATCGCAAAATCTGGTATAGCAGGAGCGCTATTAAGCTCCGTCAATGCCGCCAAAATACCCGTGCTCGCGCCTGAGATCACTAACGCCGCAATCAGAATAGAGACCAGCGCGGCGAACCACCCAAAACTACGCCATATTGGGCTGGCATCTGCTTCGCGAGTGAGCTTTTGCATCCCTGCTAATGGCGCATCGACACTTCGATAGGCTAAGGCAATTTCCGCATAAACAACGGGCAAGGATACCAATACCATAGCCAATAGCCAGAGTAACCAAAAGTCAATCTCACCAATGGATGCTGGTGCAAACCAACGAAACAGCAGTAGCGGTAGCAGTGCCGCGATAAAATAAGAAGCATAACGGATCATCATAATCTAAATCCAAACGATCTAATACCTTTCACAAAAATGAGAATAGCTAGGAAAACGAGTGTCCGTACTACGCATTGTAGACGAAACAAGTTTGACACCGCCAATCATACTCTGTGGGTTTGGTATAAAGTGAATAACGATAATTTATCATGATACAGAGCAATGATAGGCCTCTGTAAGCAGTTTTATTTTATATAGTCGATTCAATTTAAAAGAAGCACAAGGTAACCAGAAGCAAATATACATCCAATACTTCAAGCGAGGTTAATGCGGCGACTCTTTTATAATGGAATGACTATAAGGTCTCTATAATATAAGGGATGAACAGTTATAAAAAAACCCCGAAATCGGGGTTTAATAATGAAACAATGGCGGATATATGGTCAAGTGCTTATTAATTTCAGTGAGGCAATTTGCATTAGGCACTCGTAGCTGATACCAATGAATTAGTGAACAGCACTGATATAGTCTGACAAGATACGAATATCACGATCCGATAGTTTCGATGCGACTGTCTGCATCATGCCCATATCGCCTTCTTTCGCAGCATCATTGACACGTTTTTGCTCATCACTGTCAACATCATCAACACGGCCAGCCGCACGGAAGAGTTTTAGCTGAGTTGCGATGTACTGTGCATGCTGACCACCTAAGCGTGGAAATGCCGCCCAAGTATTACCAGCAGCATCTGGACCATGACAGCCTGCACAACCGATGACACCGCGTGACTTATCACCACCTAAGAATAGCTTAGTGGCTTCTTGGTTGGTCGCAGGATTACCAAATCCAACACCCCAAGGCGCTTGGCTAGCATAATAACCAGCAACGTTGGCTAAATCTTGCTGAGATAAGTTCGCAACTTGTGATTGCATAATACCGTTCTTGCGATAACCTGCTTTAAAGTTGACCAACTGTTTGTAAAGGTATTTTACGTTTTGGCCACCCAAATTGGGCTGCGCAGGGACAACACTGACACCATCAACACCATGACAAGCAGCACAAACCGTTTCTGCAATTTGCTTACCGGCATTGACGTCGTACTCAGGAACAATAATAGCAGCTTGTACGCTGAAACTTGCAACGCATAAGCTGGCAGCAGCGATTAACTTTTTCATTGATACAAATCCTACTAGCTCGGCGTAAGCATTATTTAGAGTGATTGCACTGATAAGATACCTCATATAAACCACCCTACTATTGGTTAGGTAGGTATATGTTTTAAGGTCTTGGCCACAAGCAGTCTGAAAGTACTTACTAACATCAGGGTTTATTTTCGATTATTATAGCAAGACTTTGTAGCATTTGCCTACTTAATCGTCACATCCATCAGTTTTTCTAACACATAGACAAGTATGCCAACAAAAAACAAAAAGCGCTTACAGGCTAAAAAACCCAGCGCTTTTTTAAGTTGTTTTATAGTGTGTCGTATTGTGTTGCTTTATCGGTCAGCGTCTCACTTACTCATGTACTCAATCAACTTACGATAATCATCGTCGCTACAACTGTTACAAAGACCACCAGCAGGCATCTGCGTCATACCACTTTTAACAGAATTAATAAGTGTCGGCATGCTTTTTTGTTTGATAAGCTGTTGCCATTTGGCACTATCACCTTTTTTGATGGCGTTCAGCGCCCCACTATCGTGACAGGCAGCACATGAGTTATCATAGGTGGCTGCAATATCAGCAGCATTAGCGCTAGTCATGATAGCACTACTGAGCAGTAATGCCGCTCCGCTACCTACTAAAACTCGGTAGGTCTGGCTAAAAAGTGCATTGATTGAAACCATAGAACACCTCCTTTTGATGCTTCTCTCGTTTAATCAATCTTGCTATTAAACGTCGTTCGTTCAGTATATCTTATTAAACATTGTAACAATGTATGTCGTATAAATATAGATAAATATAGTTTGGCTTTGGTAACGCATGAATAAAAGCGGCAACTTGCTCTAATGAGCGCTTATTTTAATGGTATTCTGTCATTTATGTGATGCTAATCATAGTTATTTCAATAAGTAAGATAAGTAATAGTATAGAATAGTCGATAACTTGAAATGACTGTGTTTATGACCAATAAACATTGAAAGTTATGATGAATAACTTCGTAACGATTTTTTGTCTAATGCACTGTCTTCTCGACAACCAGTTGATTAAAATTTTATAACCGTATCCAATTTCTTAAAGATTAATGAGCCATTTATGAGTACCCCGTTTACTGATGTCGCCGCCGAACATGCATTGTTCAACACTAAATCTCGTCAAAAAATTCAGCAAACTGAGTTTATGATGTCAGCGCCTACTTTTCGTCTCTGCCCACCCGATATGGGCTTAGAAGTTGCCTTTGCAGGACGCTCAAACGCAGGTAAATCCTCTGCTATTAATGCCTTAACCAACCAACGCCAACTCGCACGCTCATCTAAAACGCCTGGTCGTACGCAGATGATTAACTTTTTTAGTATTGGTGATGCTGATAGACGTTTAGTGGATTTGCCAGGTTATGGCTACGCAGCGGTACCGCTTGAGATGAAAAAAGAATGGCAGGTTGAGCTAGAAGAATACTTGGTGGCGCGCTCAAGCCTTGCAGGTTTGGTGCTCATGACTGATATTCGTCATCCATTGAAATTCTTTGATGAGCAAATGCTACGTTGGGCAAATGATGGTGAACTGCCGGTGCATATCTTATTAACCAAAGCAGATAAGCTAAAGTATGGCGCATCTAAAAATGCGTTACTTAATACTCGTAAAAGACTAAAAGAACTGGGATTGAACTGTAGCATTCAGCTATTTTCAGCACTAAGAAAAGAAGGTCTTGATGAGCTGGCTGGTGTCATGGGCAACTGGTATGAGTATCAGCTCGATGCAGACAAAATCATTGAATCCTCTTTTGCGTTACTAGAAGGCGCTGAGTTGGAAGAAGCGATTGAAAAAGACAACATCGAAAAAGGCGCGATTGAAAAGGACAGTGCTCAGAAGGATAGCACTCAATAAGGATAGTGCTCAAAAATAAATCAAATAAACATTATCGTCTCCAAGTAAAAAGGGTTTATCGTTATTATCGATAAACCCTTTTTTTATTATCATTTTTTAGCATTCAAAAAGTTTTTTATTTAAGTGCTTTTTATTTAAGTGCATAGTAGCTCAGCCAACGCTTGTGGCGTGTCAACCTGATAAGTGGGTTGCTGTGCGGCGAGCTCTGCAGGTGATGCTGTACCATAATTCACCGCAATACTGGTCATGCCCAGTCTCGTTGCCATTTGGATATCGTAGATACTGTCACCGATGAAAACAGCATCAGCGATTTGCTGCTGCGTATAATCCAAAATATCGGTCAACATCTGCGGATCAGGTTTTGAGCCTGCCTCATCGGCACAGCGGGTCATCACAAAATAATGGTGGCTCTCTGAAGCATCTAATACGCGGTCTAAGCCCTTTCGCTTTTTACCAGTTGCAACCGCGAGGCTTTTACCTTGGGCTTGTAGGGTCTGCAACATCACTTCTATCGGCGCAAAAAGCGGTGTACTGTGGCTGTTGGCAATATAGTGGTCTGCGTAGCTTTGCTGAATCGCAAGCTTTTGCGGGTCATTGGCTTGCGGATACAAAATCTCAATGCCATTCATTAAGCTCAGCCCAATGATGTCTTGTACTGCTTTATCAGTCGTCTGAAAACCATGCGCCTCTCCTGCCACATGCATTGACTCAACGATTAATCCAATGGAATCCATCAGCGTCCCATCCCAATCAAAAATAATCAGCGTCTTATCCGCTAAACGATGACTGCCTGATAACTGAGTTCCTTTGAAAGCGCTAGAGATACTAGCGACAGATTGATTGCTCATAAATAGACCTTAACGAATATCAATAATAAATGGTAGATACGAAAACGTCACGGCAACTTATTAAGAAAAATAAGCGTTCGTGACGTTTAAAGTTAATGCTTAAAAATTTTATTTGGCGACTTATTCAGGCAATTTGGTTTGCTCTGGCAACCAGTCAGCCATGTCATCTGGTAGCGGTGCAGTAATAGTTTCATAGCCTGGAATGTCTAAACGCCACGCATGCAGACACAGGCGATGGACGCCTGATTTATCATGCACATTATATTTATCATCACCCAAGATAGCGTGACCAATATGAGCCAAATGCACACGGATTTGATGAGTGCGACCGGTCAGTGGTTTGGCTTCAATTAAACTAACTGGCTGATCAGCAATCATAAAACGACCATGAACGACGATATCCGTCTGGCTTTCTTTAGATTGCGGATCTTGCGCATCTACTTTGACGCGGCGTTCACCACTAGCAACTGTATAGCGTAGCAATGACGCATCAATGCGTTGCTCATTTAATGCTGGCTGACCTTTGGCGATACATAAGTAATGCTTTTGGATGGTTTTATCGACGAGATGCTGTTGCAACGCTTTTAGCGCTGAGCGTTTTTTAGAAATCATCAACAGACCTGAGGTGTCTTTATCAATGCGATGTATCAGCTCTAGGTATTTTTTACCTGTCACTTCACGCATGGCTTCGATAACACCAAAGTCCAAACCACTCCCACCGTGAACGGCGATGCCAGAAGGCTTATTCAGCACTAGCATTCCTTCGTCTTCATACACTACGCGCGCTAACAAGCTTTTAGCAAACTCAGCACTGATAATTGGTTTTTCGCGGGTAGCAAGTACCACTGGCGCGATACGTACCACGTCTTCACGCTGTACTCTATCGTGCGCTTTGCAGCGTTTATTATTGACCCGAATCTCATCTGAGCGAATCATTTTATAGATATGCGGTTTTGGCAAACCTTTTAAACGGTTCAGTAAGAAATTATCCAAGCGCTGATCGTGTTGATGGCGGGTTACTTCAAGATAATTTACCTTACCAAAGTTGCTGATTTCATCATCAGCGCTTTGCGGGCGTGTTTTACTATTAAAAATAGCAGGGGCTTCATGGGTAGGTGCGTCGTCAGTCATTTTTGGCTTCGTCATTTTTAGTTAGGTATTTACAGAAAGATTTGCTATAGTTTAGCATGTTGAGCGACAATTAAGCAGAGACTGCAGCAATAATCATTGTTGTTGTTCTAAATAGCGCATTACCATTTTTACGAACTTTTAGTGAAAAGGTATTAGCGGTATACCCTGCCAACATTGTATGTTTAATCGGATTTTAGGGCGCAGTATCTGTTTAGAAATATCACTTGTAGATATTTATAGATATGTCCCCATAAATTGTAAAATGAAAGTATCGTACTGACTTTACTCAGTACCATAGAATAAATAGTGACACTAAATACCTTTGTGTTCATAGATTCAGCGTTGATAAGTTTGGCTAAGCGCCTGTTTATTGACCGATAATGACACTACATTGACTCACAACCTGCATGACAACGACTTTATTTGATAATTATTCATAATTTAATGACTGGTTATCTGGCGGTCCTTTAAGCAAGTGTAGTTGAGCAAGTATGGGTTGTTTAGCATTAGGATCGAGAAGTATATCGATAGCTGCCTACGTATTGGTGGTCAAACAGATAACGAAAAAAAAGATATGAATACAGCACCACACCAATAGTTTGGTCATTTATTCTGTTTGCCAAGTACGCCCCGCTGATCACCGGAGCCGCGACACCTAACCGTAAAACACCCAAGATATTATTGACGTTATACCAGAAAGAACGATAAATAAAGAGTGACCAATTGCTTTACCTAAACAAATAATTGCTGAATATCACCATTTCATATAATGGTATTTATAACAGCGATATTATTGCTAGACTTTGATGGATGGATTGCAGCAGCACAACGCCTTTTGAATATCAGTATATTGAATCTCGTCACTGCCCGTCGCCTGCTCTTACAAAGTAAGCTGGCATGACTACCAATAAAGCTTGCTGATAGTAAAACTGAATCGCATGCTGAAGCATTAATATTTGTACCAAACCTATCAATAATAGGATATAAATAGATAGCCTTACACCCTATAAATTTTATATTTACGTTAGTTCTGCTAACACACTTTAGGTAAAAAACAAGCCATTGACAAAGCCCAAGTGCTTTATTAACCCATGATTTACGTTCTATCGTTGATTAACATCTGCCCATGCTAATTTAAATGTTAGCCATACTTGCCATTGCGCTCTAAAGCCCGTCTCGTCGTTGTTATGCGTACTCATAGGATACAAATATGAAACGCATTTTGATCAACGCTACTCAAAACGAAGAAATTCGTGTCGCCTTATGTAAAGGCAATCATCTTTACGATTTCGATCTTGAAAACCGTACTCGTGAACAAAAAAAATCCAATATATATAAAGGTCATGTGACCCGTGTCGAGCCATCGCTTGAAGCGGTATTTGTCGAATATGGCTCACAGCGCCAAGGTTTTTTACCAATTCGTGAAATCTCTGCTGAATACTTAAGCGGTAATCCACGTGACGAAAACATCAAAAAGCTGATCAAAGAAGGCGATGAATTAATCGTCCAAGTCGAAAAAGAGGAGCGCGGTAACAAAGGCGCTGCCCTATCGACGTATGTCTCATTAGCTGGTCGTTATCTGGTATTGATGCCAAACAACCCTCGTGGAGGTGGCATCTCACGTCAAATCTCGGGCAAACTTCGTGAAGACATGAAGCGTATGCTAAGCAATCTTGATTTGCCAAAAGGTATGAGTGTCATCATTCGTACCGCGGGTATTGGTAAAACTCAAGAGGACTTACAGCACGATTTAAACCACTTGCTGAATATCTGGCAAGCCATTCAAGAACAAAACCAGAAATACCCTTCACCGCGCTTGGTACATCAAGAAGCAGGCGTCGTAACCCGTGCTGTCCGTGATTATCTACGTGATGATATCGCTGAGATTTGGATCGATAACGAAAATGCTTATATTGAAGCGGCAGGTTTTATCGATGCGGTAATGCCAAAACAAGCAGAAAAGCTACGCAAATATACCGATTATGAGCCCATGTTTTCGCGCTTTAATATCGAAAAGCAAATCGAAACCGCGTATCAACGTGAAGTGCGTCTGCCATCAGGCGGCTCAATCGTTATTGATCAAACTGAAGCACTAGTCTCTATCGATATCAACTCAGCCAAGTCGACTAAAGGTTCAGACGTTGCCGAAACTGCGTATCATACCAACCTTGAAGCAGCCGATGAAATTGCCCGTCAGCTACGTTTACGTGATATGGGTGGTTTGATTGTCATTGATTTTATTGATATGAATGACAATAAGCATCAAAAAGAAGTCGAAAAACGTCTGATTGATGCCACCAAATATGACCGTGCACGTGTGCAATTTGGTGATATTTCTAAGTTTGGTTTGATGGAGATGAGCCGTCAGCGTCTACGTCCTTCACTAGAAGAGTCAACCGGTTATATCTGCCCACGCTGCCATGGTAATGGCATGATTCGTGACTTGCGCTCATTGTCACTATCAATTATGCGTCAGATTGAGCAAATCGCGCTAAAAGAGCGTCAAGGCGAAGTACAAGCAGAAGTTCCAACAGATATCGCCGCCTTCTTATTAAACGAAAAACGTGATGCCTTAGTTTATCTTGAGCAAGACAGTGGCACGCGTATCACGATTTTGCCACACGCGCATTTAGAGTCGCCTAACTTTAAACTACACTTTAACCGTGATGGCTTTGCGCCTTCAAGTTATGAGCGTATTACGGATACAGCGCAAGAACATAGCGATTTGGGTTATGAAGTTGACTGGCAAACGGCTGAAAAAGAGCGTCCAGAGCAACAGCCAACGCGCCAGCCACGTCAGGTAGCGAGTAATGATACTAATGCTGCTAGCCAATCAAACAAATCGACCAGTACAGCTGAGCATAGCAAACACAGCAACGACCATCGTAACAATAAAAATACGACCAACGTTTCATCGGCGCGCGCGCCACAAGCAAACAACAACCAGAGTGTGGCAGCCCCTGCCCCTGTTGCTCCAGTAGCAGCAACTACAGCTCCTGCACATGTTGAGACAGCAGCTCAGCCACAAGCAGTGGCGTGGTTATCAAACCTATTTGCGCAAGCACCACAAGCCTCAACGACGCCTAGCGTCAGTAGTCGTGATGCAGCAGAAGCCATTGAAGCACTAGTAAATAATGGCGCACAAAGCTTAGGCTCATTTGGACAAGTTGATAGCAGTGCCCTGAGTAATATATCAACGGGTGCATCGAACAACGTACCAGCAAATCAGCAGAACAGTCAGAAAAATAACGAACAACCGTCCGACAACAATGCCAATCGTCAACAAGCGCGTCGTAGCTCAGACAGCGACACCGATGATGATAGCAGTAATGAAGATAAAAGAAGACGTAAGCCACGTAAATCTAGATCTTCTAAACCTCGTCAAAGAAAAGATCAGGCAGAAGAGTCGAGCAATGAAGCAAGCGTTGATACCGAGAACAATGCCGTAAATAGTGCGGCAAATAACGCTGATGACAAGCAGGCTGACAATCAAAACAAACGTCAGCAGGATACCAGACGCACGAATGAGCGCAACCGTAACAATCGTCAAGACAATAACCAGCAAAACAGCAGTCGTCAAGACAGTAGCCACCATGCAAACGAGCGAAATGATGATGCTGATAAAGACAGTAATACGGCAGATGAGCAAACTCGTGCGAAGCGTAAATCGCATAGCCAACGCGGTTCACGTGGCAAGTTAGAGCGCGGCGAGACACTAACAGCTGAAAATATTAAGCAACCCAATCAGCAAGCGACGACAGGTGCGAACAGCCGAAAAAATCACTCTAACACGCGTCGAAATCAAGATCCTAATGAAGTCGTGCTACAGGTCAATGAAGCAGCCATTGAGCTGAAATCGCCAGAAGTCGTGCACTTGTCTCTAGATAACAGTAAGTCTACACAGACAAAACCTCAGTCTACTGAAAGGCAAAAGTCAGCGAATGATGTTAATAAAGAAAGCATTACAAAAGAAGCTAGTACACAGCAAAGTGATAATCAGCAGAGTAATGACAAAAAAATTGCTCCTGAAACAGCTGCTGTGAAGGGTAACGACGAAGGCACTGTAGCAATTCATGATGTTAATGTTGATGATGTTAACGTTAGCACCACTGAGGACAAGGGACAAAATAATGCCCCGAAAACAGACAGTAATGCTACTGACAAAAAACCTGCCGCAGATGAGCAACCAACATCTAACAGCGTTACCAAAGACCAAACTGACCATTCAAAATCTGTGGATACTGACGTGGACAGCGTAGCAATAACGCCAAAGCAGCCAGAATCAGAATCGACAGAAAAAGCGAATAGTGACACTGTTGACGCTATCGACAGTGACGCCGATGTTAGCAATGCCAATGACAGTCATAGCGCAAATGATAAGAACAACTCAGCACTGGCGCTAACGCACGAAGCATTGTTTGCCAAACGCTACGTGACTGCTGAGAAGTTTGGTCAGGCTAGTAATGATCCACGTGTGGTTCGTAGTCAGCAAGTGCAAGCAACTCAACAACCACCAGTAGCTGAGCCTGCAGTGGTAAGCCCATCGACTATTCGTGGCACCGTTGGTGATTTTGTTCGTCAAGCATTGGCAGATGCAGAAAGTCGTTTGAAAAATGACGGTGTCATTAGTTGCTTTATTGCTGCTATCGATGCACATACGCAGCAAGCAAAATCAGCTAACAAATCAGCCAACATTGAGACGAGCGTCACACCGACTGCTGATACTAACGTTGAGGCCAGCAATTTCGACTTTAGCAACTATGGCTATCAGCCATTGGCGGCAGATTACCTGACGCGCTTTGAAACGATGACACAAGCGGTCAGTCAATTTGCGGCAACGCAAGGTAAAACAGACGTCGAACCACGCGCCATTGGTAAGCGTGCTGGCAACGATCCACGTGGTCAACATCCTAGTTATCAGCAGCCCGCAGTATTGAGTCTACCGACCGAACAAGCGGCTGATACTGAGCAAGCGGTTATTGAACATGATGATAACAATGTGGATGCTCATGATGTTGAGGCAAATGCTCTAGCCAATCAAGCTCAGGCTGATAATATCAGTGTTCACAGCGAACAATTACTAGAAGCAGATCAAGCGCTAGTAGAAGCAACTAACGAACCGTCGAATGAAGGCACTGTTATTGCTGAGCGAATAGCAGCTGAAAAGATTGACGGGGCACATGACGATAGCGAAGCTACCGACATTGAAGAGGCTAATACTCAAGAGGCTGACGTTGAAAAAACTAAGCCAGCATATGAGCCTAAGGTAGAGCAACCTATCAATACCAAAGAAGCAGGCAAAGACGACAGTCAGGCTGCTAAGTCAAAAACCACGATTGCCAGTTATAAAAACATGATTGAGAATGTGGCTGAACAACTGCTGCCGCAAACTGGCATGTTTAATTTGACCACGCCAAAAGTACCAAAGGCACGTAGCCGTAAGCCTAAAACGGAGCATAAAAAGCCCACGCAAGCTGAAAAGCTAGAGGCTGATGACTTAGATAGCGAAAGCTAATCGTATAACGCCCAATGCAAAAGCCCCAAAGTTGTCAGCAACTTTGGGGCTTTTTTACGAAATAAAATTACAAAAAATATAGAGCTAAAGCACAGGTAACTGACTTAGTGTGCAGATGACGCTGTGTCGTCCTTTCCACGAATTTTACTAATAACTGTTAAGATAGCCACAACCGCAGCACCAATAATAAAACCAATGACGCCATTTAATATCGTTGTCGTTAAGCTTTCAAAGATACCCGTTAAATCAGCGATATCCTCTACTCCATGATGTAAGAAGCCGATACCATGCACTAAGATACCACCGCCTACTAAAAACATCGCCAACGTGCCAGCGATAGATAGAAACTTCATCAGTTTTGGTGCCGCTGCAAACATTAACTTGCCCAATTTTTGCTTGAACGCCCCTTCTTGTTCCATTAAATGCAGACCTGCATCGTCTATTTTCACTATACCAGCGACCAAGCCATAAATACCAATCGTAATACCGATGGCTAAAATAGACAGCACCAAGCTTCGTTCTAATAAAGTGGCACTTGCCGTTGATCCCAAGGCAATCACGATAATCTCAGCTGAAAGAATAAAATCCGTACGTACTGCACCTTTGATCTTTTCTTTTTCAAAAGCGACCAAATCTACCGTTTCATCAGCGTTGGCTTTTCGACGCGCTTCTTGCTCTTCATCATGTGGCAAGGCATGCGGCCAAAAACGGTGAATGACTTTTTCAGCACCTTCATAAACCAAAAACAAACCACCACACATTAGTAAAAAAGTGACTAGTGGTGGATAAACAGCACTAATCAAGAGTGCCGCTGGTACTAGAATAAGTTTATTAATAAATGAGCCTTTGGCGACCGCCCAGACCACTGGTAGCTCACGATTGGCTTTGACACCCGTGACCTGTTCTGCGTTGAGCGCCAAATCATCGCCCAATACACCAGCGGTTTTTTTAGCAGCGACTTTGGTCATGACGGAAACATCATCCAATATCACACTGATATCATCAAGTAAGGTTAATAAACTGGCACCTGCCATGTGTGCTCCTTAGCAAAAATTTATTGAAATAAAGGGTTAAAAATAACTGATACCAATAGTTTTATATGAATTTTTATAAAAACACTGTTATTAGCCGTAGACTACAAGGGCAAGCGTCGATATTAAATAGTACAAATGTATCTTATTTTTTTGAATTGACGTTTATGTCTACTACTATTATTTCTGCCCTCACCTCCCTATATCACCTCATAGCCTGTGGCTGTTATTTGCCATAAATATGTTAATATAGGCGACATGATTACTTACCTTTTATAATTATTAAATTGTAAAAAAACCTTTTAATTTTAAACCTTTAAGACAATATCGATACGTATTGCTTTATAT
>Ga0208435_100239_pt1 | contig 17295 bp, 11 predicted proteins | sample 24_taG_FD_184097 | JGI IMG/M metagenome (GOLD analysis project Ga0208435, IMG submission 184097) | Marine viral communities from Cariaco Basin, Caribbean Sea - 24_WHOI_OMZ (SPAdes) (version 2) | ecosystem: Environmental > Aquatic > Marine > Oceanic | place: Caribbean Sea: Cariaco Basin...
GTTTCAGTGAAGAGCAGCTGGACAAATACCGTGAAGAAACCGGCGGAGAAGGCTTGTCGTCCTACCCGCACCCATGGTTGATGCCCGACTACTGGCAGTTCCCGACGGTTTCTATGGGGCTTGGGCCGATTCAGTCCATCTACCAAGCACATGTAATGAAGTATCTGCACAGTCGCGAACTGATCGACATGGGCGACCGGAAGGTGTGGAGCTTCCTCGGTGACGGTGAGTGTGACGAGCCTGAAACTCTGGGTTGTATCTCCAAAGCTGGCCGCGAAAAACTCGACAATCTCATCTTCGTGGTGAACTGCAACCTGCAGCGTCTGGACGGCCCGGTTCGGGGTAACGGCAAGATCATGCAGGAGCTGGAAGGCGTTTTCCGCGGCGCCGGCTGGAACGTCATTAAGGTCGTTTGGGGCCGCATGTGGGATCCGCTGTTTGAGCAAGATGAAGACGGCATCATGCAGCGCGCCATGGATGAGGTGTGCGATGGCGATCTGCAGAACTACGCGTTCAAAGGCCCGGCCGCGACTCGCAAAGAGTTCTTCGGAAAATACCCTGAACTGAGCAAGCTGGTTGAAAGCCTGTCGGATGACGACATCGCCAAGCTGAACCGTGGCGGTCACGACCCTTACAAAGTCTACGCGGCTTATCATCGCGCCGTGCACCAGAACAACGGCAAGCCCACGGTTATTCTGGCCCACACCATCAAAGGCTACGGATTTGGCGCTGCGGGTGAAGCCCAGAACACCGCGCATTCATTGAAGAAATTGGATCTGGACACGCTCAAGGCGTTCCGGGACCGTTTCGGCGTGCCGCTGAAAGACGAGGAGCTGGAAGACGTACCCTATTACCGTCCGGCACCGGATAGCCCCGAACTGGTCTACATGAAGAAGAGGCGCCAGGAGCTGGGTGGCTTCTACCCGAAACGTAACAAAGAATGCCAGCCGCTGCAGATTCCCGATCTGGATATTTTCAAAGCAGTGCTGGAAGGCTCGGGTGATCGTGAAATTTCCACCACCATGGCGTTCGTGCGTCTGCTGGGCGCTCTGGTCAAAGACAAGCGTGTAGGCAAACGTGTGGTGCCGATTGTGCCTGATGAAGCCCGTACCTTTGGTATGGAAGGCATGTTCCGCCAGTTGGGTATCTACACGTCTGAGGGGCAGAAGTATGTGCCTCAGGACCGTGACCAGATCATGTACTACCGCGAAGCCAAGCAGGGCCAGATCCTGCAGGAAGGCATCAACGAAGCGGGCGCGATGGCCGCCTGGATGGCTGCCGCTACGTCATACAGCAACAATAGCTTCCCGCTGATTCCGTTCTACGTGTTCTATTCCATGTTCGGTTTCCAGCGTGTGGGCGACCTGGCTTGGGCTTCCGGGGATATGCAGGCGCGGGGCTTCCTGATTGGTGGTACCGCAGGGCGAACCACGCTGAACGGTGAAGGTTTGCAGCATCAGGATGGTCACAGCCATGTACTGGCCAACACCATTCCGAACTGTAAAGCCTACGACCCGGCCTACGGTTACGAGATGGCGGTGGTGATCCACCACGGCATGAAGGAAATGTTTGAAGAAGACAAAAACGTCTTCTACTACCTGACCGTGGAAAACGAAAACTACGCACAGCCAGCAATGCCCAAGGGATGTGAAGAAGGCATCATCAAAGGCATGTACCTGTTCGAATCCGTTGAAACCAAGGGCAAGAAAAAAACGCCTCGGGTTCAGCTTATGGGCTCTGGTGCCATCTTCAATGAAGTACGCGAGGCAGCTCAGCTGCTGAAGGATGATTGGGGAGTCGCATCGGATATCTGGAGCGTAACCAGCTACAACGAACTGGCCCGCGATGGTCAGCACGTTGAGCGCTGGAATGCCCTGCACCCGGATGACAAACCCCGCAAGGCCTACGTGACCCAGTGTCTGGAAAAGCAGAAAGGGCCGGTTATTTCATCGACCGACTACATCAAACTGCATTCCGAACAGCTGCGGGCATACATCCCAGCCACCTACATGACGCTGGGCACCGATGGTTTCGGCCGCAGTGATACCCGTGAAAAGCTTCGTAACTTCTTCGAGGTAGACCGTTACTACGTCACGGTTGACGCGTTGGCAGCGTTGGCTAAAGACGGTGAGATCGACAAGAAGCAGGTACTCGAAGCCATGCGCAAGTACGGTATCGATCGCAACAAACCGAACCCGGCGCACAGCTAAGGAGACCGCTATGAGTGAACAGGAAATTAAAGTTCCCGATCTCGGCGGTGCAGATGAAGTCGAAGTGATCGAAATCATCGCCAGTGAAGGGGATACAGTACAGGAAGAAGATCCGATTCTGACGGTTGAAACCGACAAGGCGACGGTAGAATTGCCGTCCCCGGCAGCCGGTAAAATCAGCAAGATCACCGCCAAGGTCGGCGACAAAATCAAAGAAGGCGACGTGGTTGGTATGCTCGTTGCCAGCGATGACTCCGGCGATTCAGACGACGAGGAAGAGGATTCCAGGAGTGCGGAGGCTGAAGGCAAATCCGACTCGGAAGAGAAGTCTGAAGCCAAGTCCGAAGACAGCAAGCCGGCTCCGAAGAAACAATCGGGTGGTTCTCGAACGGAACGAGTGAAAGTGCCGTCATTGGACGGTATGGAAGACATTCCGGTCATCGAGATTAACGTCTCCGAGGGCGACACGGTTGCAGTAGATGACCCGCTGGTAACCGTGGAGTCAGACAAAGCCACTATGGAGATCCCGTCTCCCTTCGCCGGCAAAGTGAGTAAATTGCTGGTTAAAGAAGGCGACAAGTTGTCTGAAGGCGCTGACCTGCTGGATCTGGCGGTCGAAGACGAAGGTGGGGAATCGGACGAAACTGAAGCCGAAGAAGAGAAAGCGCTAGCCAAAGAAAGCGCAGGCGAGGCAGAGGCTAAATCCGATGCCAAGCCTGAAAAAGCAGAAGACAGCCCGGCTCAAAGTGCCACCTACGCACCACCTTCACCGGGGACCAAGGTGCATGCCGGCCCCGCTGTTCGGAAACTGGCCCGGGAATTGGGTGCAGACCTGACTCGCATCAAGGGATCCGGCCCGAAGAACCGAATCCTGAAAGACGATGTCCAGGATTACGTGAAGGGCCAGCTACAGCAGGTGCAGCAGGGCTCCTCGGTGGGTGGCGGCAGCGGTATCCCCGCAGTCAAACTACCGGACTTCAGCAAGTTCGGTGAGGTTGAGCGCGAAGGCATGTCCCGCATGATGTTCACTACGGCGAACAACATGCAGCGCAGCTGGCTGAACGTGCCTCACGTGACCCAGTTTGATGATGCCGACATCACCGAAATGGAAGCCTTCCGTAAAGCGCAAAAAGCGGCTGGTGAAAAACGGGGCGTGAAGATGACCCCACTGCCGTTCCTGCTGAAAGCCTGTGCTGCCGCACTGGCCGAATTGCCCCAGTTCAACGTGTCGTTGGATATGGAGCGCAAGGAAGTGGTGCGTAAGAAGTACATTCACATCGGCATTGCGGTGGATACCCCACACGGATTGATGGTGCCGGTGATCCGGGACGTCGATCAGAAAGGCTTGTGGGAGCTGGCGGCCGAAAGCGCAGAACTGGCACAGAAAGCCAGGGACAAGCAGCTGAAACCGGCGGAAATGCAGGGCGCTTGCTTCACCATCACCAGTTTGGGTGGTATCGGGGGCACTGCTTTCACACCGATCGTGAATACGCCGGAGGTGGCGATTCTAGGTGTGTCCAAGGCAGCCATGAAGCCAGTGTGGGACGGCAACGAGTTTCAGCCGCGCCTGATGCTGCCTTTGTCGTTGTCTTACGACCACCGTGCAGTAAACGGCGCAGATGCGGCGCGATTCACCAGCCTGCTCACGCAGCTGCTTGGGGATATCCGCACCTTGTTGCTGTAGTCTTAGCCTTTTGCCGCCTCACTCGGATGGATTGAGGCGGCAAAGTTTGGCAAGACAATCCGTTTTGGGTGGACAATAAAATCATGGCCAACAAAGCAAGTTTCAATTGGGAAGACCCTCTCCTTTTAGATCAACAACTGACCGATGAAGAGCGCATGGTGCGCGACAGCGCCCGCCAATTCGCCGAGAAACATCTTCGGCCCCGCGTAGTAGACGCATTCCGTAACGAGCACACCGATCCCGAGATTTTTCGGGAAATGGGCACCAGTGGCCTGTTAGGTGCCACCATACCCGTGCAGTATGGCGGCAGTGGCCTGAACTATGTCAGCTACGGTTTAGTGGCCCGTGAGATCGAGCGTGTGGATTCCGGCTATCGCTCCATGATGAGTGTGCAGTCCTCACTGGTGATGGTGCCCATCTACGAATTCGGCAATGAAGAAACCCGTCAGAAATACCTCCCTAAATTGGCCACCGGCGAGTGGATCGGCTGCTTCGGCCTGACCGAGCCAGACCATGGCTCGGACCCCGGTAGCATGGCCACCCGCGCCCGCAAGGTGGACGGCGGTTATCGGCTGACCGGCAGTAAAATGTGGATCACCAACAGCCCGATAGCGGATGTGTTTGTCGTCTGGGGCAAAGACGATGACGGCAAGATTCGCGGCTTTGTGCTGGAGAAGGGCTGGGAAGGCCTGAGCGCGCCGGTTATTCACGGAAAGGTTGGGCTGCGCGCCTCCATTACCGGCGAAATCGTGATGGACGACGTGTTCGTGCCGGAAGAGAACGCTTTCCCCGAGGTTCGGGGTTTGAAAGGTCCGTTCACTTGCCTGGATTCCGCTCGCTACGGCATTTCTTGGGGTGCGTTGGGAACGGCCGAGGATTGCTGGCACACCGCGCGCCAGTATGTACTGGACCGCAAACAGTTTGGTCGCCCATTGGCTGCCAATCAGCTGATTCAGAAAAAACTGGCGGATATGCAGGCCGAGATTACGCTGGGTTTGCAAGGCGCTTTGCGCTTGGGGCGGATGAAAGACGAAGGCACCGCAGCGGTGGAGATTACCTCCATCATGAAGCGTAACTCCTGTGGTAAGGCTCTTGAGATTGCTCGGCTGGCCAGAGACATGCTGGGTGGCAACGGCATCAGCGACGAGTTTGGCATTGCCCGCCATCTGGTGAATCTGGAAGTGGTGAACACTTACGAAGGCACTCACGACGTTCACGCGTTGATACTGGGCCGCGCGCAGACAGGCATTCAGGCGTTCTTCTGATTGGTGTTAAGGCAAAGTGCAAAAGCCGGGCTACTCGAAAGGTAACCCGGCTTTTTTGTGTGTGAGCAATCAGTTTGCGAAAAACATCCAATCAAAGTAGTTGTGAAGATCCTGCATGGCGTAGGCCTCGGCAGGCTGGGTCAGTTCGAACAGCAGACTTTGGTCTTTGGCTGGTTTCATGATGACACCTCGTGAAGTTTTGGCTGATTGATCGGGGCAGGCGCATTTCCGGCTGCCTTCACAACAGATATTGCATGAGCTGTGCCAAATTTTAAGTTGAGCTTAGCTATCTGAAATTTATGATTTTTCTGGATTGATTGGTGTTGAGGACGCAAAGTCCTGGGCAAGTTTGGGGCGCCGCGCACCAAACCAGAACGAAAAAACCCCGGCGGAAGCCGGGGTTAAAGGAGAGTTAACGTCTACAAGGAGTCTTTAAAAGTTATACTGCGCTGCGAACAGCAGGCGATTCGCATCACCGTCTGAGCCGTCAACGTTTTCACGCTTCAGGAACTGATATTCAACGCCCATCATTACGTTCTTGACCGGAGTCCATTTGTAGTTTGCCATTACGGCGGAGTTGGTTTCGCTTTGGCCGCCAATAAGGCCTGACAGAACTGCTTCATCCTCTGCATCGTCCCAATCCACTTCCACCATGCCGTAGCCGACGTTGATGCTGCGGCCACCGCCAAGGTCGAATCCGGCACCAATAGAGCCGCCGTAGCCTGCAATCGTTTCTACATCGCCGCTACCGTCAACGTAAGCGCTGGCTGCGCCAAAGTCTTCACCAGAACGATAGAGATAGCTGTTGGCGCCATCGCTGTATGAGAGCGTGCCCTGTAGCGAGATCATGTCGGTCAGCATCATTTTCGCGGCAACGAAGGTGGCAAAGCCGAAGGCGCTTTCATCATTGCTGCCGGTGTCGTAACCGACTTGGTGGGCAAGCAGAGCGGCGGAGTAGCTCATACCATCATTGGAATCTTCAATCCGTGCGGTGAACGCTGGCATGCTGTCCTTGCTGTCAGCATCCACAACTGCAGGGTTGCCGTCGTCGTCCAGTCCCGCTTCAATTATAGAGCTATTAGGTTCTTCAAGCGCAATCGAAAGTGGACCGGAGGTATATCGAGCCTGCACTGTGCGAGCCTGATAGCCGGCCAATCCGGGTAGCGAGTCAAAATCCAGTGTTGCGGTGTTACCTACGAAGCTAGAGAAGTTCGACCAGGTTTGCCCCATCAGCACGCCGTTGTATTCACCGAATGCGTGACGCAGGCGCAGGCTACCTCCGCCGCTGCCTCGGAAGTCACCTTCAACGGTGACAGCGACGCCCTGAGGCGAAACGGTTTTAACACCCAAGCGGCTCTGGAAAGCATCAGCGCCAAAGTGACCATCACTGCCGCTGTCGGAGGCAAGCCCGGAATATGAACCTGATCGCGTACTTAACGCTTGGTTGTTGTCTATGTCGTAGCTGGCATTCAGGCGTGCATAACCGTACACGCTTGCATCGTAGTCGCCGGCGGTAAAGCTGATTGCCTGCGCCTGAGAAGCCATTCCCAGCACTGTCACAGCCGCCGTCGCACGAATCGCCATTCGCAATTTATTGTTCTGCATTGTTGTTGTCTCCACATATTTTGTTTTTGTTGGACCAACTTCAACTTAGTAACGGATGGTTCACATTTCAAACAAAAAATGCATTAGGTAGACCAACGTCTAAGCAGCTAAAGCCGCGCAGGCAGGGCGATCTTGCAATGGGCTGTTCTTATACGTTCAGAGGCGTATTATGGTTGGATTAAACCTGTCACTTAGTAATGAGTCACTGAGAGAAACCCATGAACAAAGAACCTGTTTCCCGCGAATTGTTTGATGAAGTAATGGTGCCCAACTATGCCCCCGGAAATATCATCCCGGTGCGAGGTGAGGGCTCCCGCGTGTGGGATCAGGAAGGCCGAGAGTTTCTGGATCTTCAGGGCGGCATTGCGGTGACCAGTCTGGGGCATGCGCACCCGGGGCTGCTGGGGGCGCTGCAGGAGCAGTCAGAGAAAATCTGGCACCTGTCTAACGTCATGACTAACGAGCCTGCGCTGCGGTTAGCGAAGACCTTGTGTGACCACACCTTCGCGGAGCGCGTATTCTTTGCCAACTCCGGTGCCGAAGCCAATGAAGCCGCCTTCAAACTGGCCCGTCGTTACGCGTGGGACCACTTCAGCCCGGAAAAGCACGAAATCATATCCTTCAAAAATGCCTTCCACGGTCGAACTTTGTTTACCGTTAGCGTGGGGGGCCAACACAAGTATCTGGAAGGGTTTGAGCCGGCACCGGGTGGCATCCACCACGCGGACTTCAACGATCTGGATTCGGTAAAAGCTCTGATCTCGAAAGAGAAAACCTGTGCGGTGGTGATCGAGCCGATTCAAGGCGAAAGCGGTGTCGTACCGGCAGATCCCGAGTTTCTGAAAGGTCTGCGCCAGCTGTGCGACGACAACGACGCGCTGCTGATCTTTGATGAAGTGCAAACGGGCGTGGGCCGTACCGGGCATTTGTACGCCTATGAAATGTACGGTGTGGTGCCAGACATTCTGACGAGTGCGAAAGGCTTGGGTGGCGGCTTTCCGGTTGCGGCCATGCTGACAACTGCCAAGGTGGGCGCGAGCCTGGCTGTGGGCACTCACGGCAGTACCTATGGCGGTAACGCGTTGGCCTGTGCGGTGGCGCAGAAAGTGATCGATACGGTCAGTCAGCCAGAGATTCTGAAAGGCGTAAACGAGCGTTCTGAAAAGCTGCGTCAGGGCATGATGGCCATCGGTGAGCGGTATGGCGTTTTCTCTGAAGTACGCGGTGCTGGCTTGCTGCTGGGCTGCGTGCTAACAGACCAGTGGAAAGGTCGCGCCAAAGACTTTTTGGCGGCCGGGCTGGATGAAGGCGTGATGGTGCTGGTAGCCGGAGCAGACGTTGTGCGCTTGGCGCCGTCGCTAATTATTCCCGAAACTGACATTGATGAAGCACTGGAGCGTTTCGAAACCGCAGTGAAAAAACTGGCGCAATAATAAAAACCGGTGGCTTGACGCCAGGGCCGCCCAGACTCTGCAGTAACAGAGGGAGGGAGCAGTATGCTGATTGTTCGCCCGATGCAACCAGCGGATCTCGAAGATCTGTACGCTATGGCTCAAACCGCCGGCAAAGGGCTAACGACCCTGCCGGCTGATCGGGAATTGCTTCAACGTAAAATCGATTGGGCGGCGAATTCGTTCAGCAAGCAATGCCAGCCGGAAGAGGCTCTGTATTTGTTTGCGCTCGAAGATACCGAAGCGCAACGGGTGGTGGGCATCAGCGGCATCGAGGCTCGGGTTGGGCTTGATGAAGTGTTCTATAATTACCGCCTGAGCCTGACCGTTAACGCGTCCCGCGAATTGGGCGTGCATGTGCGTACGCCTACCCTTCACATTTCCAGTGACATGACCGACACCACGGAAATCTGCTCTCTGTTGCTGGCCGATGGCTACAAAGGGGGCGGCAATGGTTTGTTGCTGTCTCGAAGTCGTTTTATGTTTCTGGACGATTTTCGCGAATTCTTTTCCGATAAAGTGTTTGCGGAAATGCGCGGCGTGTCTGACCAGGATGGGCAAAGCCCGCTTTGGAACGCCTTGGGCAGCAAGTTCTTCGATATGGAGTTCGCCGAAGCCGATCGCTTGTCCGGGTTGGGGAATAAGTCCTTCATTGCCGAGTTGATGCCGCAGTATCCCATTTATCTGTCGCTGTTACCGGATTCGGCCCGGGAGGTGATAGGTCAGGTGCACGACAACACCCGTCCGGCACTGAAAATGCTGGAAGCCGAAGGTTTTAACTTTAATGGCCTGGTGGATATCTTTGACGGTGGCCCGGTAGTCGAAGCGTTTGTGCACACCATACGAACGGTTCGGGACTCGTTGAACCGTGAGGTGGTTGTGGGTGACTCACCTGTAGAGCTCGATGTTCCGGCCGAACACAGGGTGATGGTGTCTAACCGCTCATTCGATGACTTCCGGCTCACGACTTTGCCGATGAGCTGTGTCGGGCAGGATACCGTCACGATACCCCGGGCGATGGCGGACGCTTTGCACCTGAAAAGTGGTAACACCGTTCGCCTGGCTCCCCTGAAAGACGGCGGCCTTTCGCCGATTCACTTGGAAGACTCGATAGGGCTAAACGATGACAAAACACGCAGTTGAGGCGAATTTTGACGGGCTGGTGGGCCCAACCCATAACTACGCTGGCTTGTCGTGGGGGAACGTCGCATCCAAGTCGAATGTGAATGCCGAATCCAACCCAAAGCAGGCGGCCCTGCAGGGCTTGGCGAAAATGAAAGCACTGGCGGATCGCGGCTACACGCAAGGTGTTCTGCCGCCGCACGAGCGGCCCCATTTACCGACGTTGCGTGCCCTGGGGTTTGATGGCAGTGATGAGCAGGTCCTGCAGAGCGCCGCAAAACACGCGCCGGCGGTTCTGGCGGCGGTGTCGTCGGCTTCCACTATGTGGACCGCGAACGCGGCGACGGTGTCGCCCAGTGCTGATGCCGCCGATCACCGGGTTCATTTCACGCCGGCCAACCTTAGTGCGAAGTTCCACCGCTCCATCGAACACGTGGTTACCGGGCGAGCCCTGAAAGCCATCTTCTGCGATGAGCAGTATTTTGTGCATCATCCAGCGTTGCCTTCGGTCAGCCACTTTGGTGACGAAGGTGCCGCCAATCATACCCGCCTCTGCAGCCATTACGGAGAGCCGGGCGTTGAACTTTTCGTATACGGACAGGAAGCTTTCAACCAACAAGCCTCAGCGCCGAGAAAGTACCCGGCACGCCAAACTCTGGAAGCCTCTCAGGCTATTGCGCGGTTGCACGGATTGTCGGGCAGGAACACGGTGTTCGCCCAGCAAAATCCAGCAGCCATTGATGCCGGCGTGTTCCATAACGATGTGATTGCGGTGGGTAATGGCAATTGCCTGCTCTACCACGAGTTGGCGTTTCTGGACGAAGCACGGGTGCTGGCTGAAATTCGTGAACGCTTACACGGTGCGGAACTGGAAGCGATCAAAGTGACGGCAGCGCAGGTGCCCCTGGAAGATGCGGTGTCTTCTTATCTATTCAATAGCCAATTGTTGAACGGACCAGACGGCATGCTGCTGGTTGTGCCGGGCGAATGTCGGGAGGTTGCTTCGGTCAGCCGGTACCTGGATGAGCTGGTGGCCTCGGATGGTCCGATTACGTCGGTTGAAGTGATGGATGTGAAGCAATCCATGCGCAACGGCGGCGGGCCTGCTTGCCTTCGTTTGCGTGTGGTGCTGAACGACGAGGAGCGCCACGCCGTTAATCAGGGGGTTATCCTGACCGATGAGCTCTACCAGCGGCTGACCACCTGGGTGGAAACCCATTATCGTGACCGGCTCGTTCAGCAAGACCTGGCGGACCCGAAATTGCTGAATGAAGTCCGACAGGCACTCGATGAGCTTACCGGTATTTTGCAGCTCGGCCCGATTTACGATTTTCAGCGTTAGAAGAAACCGCTTACGGAGTTTCGATCGAGTGGGAGAGCATGTCCATGGTGTGTTGGATCAACGCATCCGAGGGCATGCTTTCGCCTTCACAGAGCATGATCACGCCGTGTAAGGCGCCGCGCAAATACAGTGCAGTCTGCGTGGGGTCAGTGATCCGGTCTTTGCTCATGGTGCCGTCTTCGAGTCCTTTCTGCAGGGCGGCGACCATCAAGCCGATCAGCTCGTCCCGGGAGCCAAACATTTCGCAGGCCTGTTTTTCGTCCACATCGGCAATCACGGTGGATGCTTTGGTGAGCGCGGCGAAGTATTCAGGCTCTTCCCGGTAGAATTGGTAATAAGCCTCACCCATAGCGCGAATCTGCGCTATCCCGGTGTCATTGGGGCAATGGGAAGCTTTAAAACGCTCCACCAGATTTTGCCCCGCCCGCTGCATGATCCCCATCTGGATAGCCGCTTTATCTTTGAAATACACGTACAACAGTGCCCGGCTCAGGTTGGCGGTGCGGGCAATGTCGTCCATCGACGTGCGGTCGTAGCCTTTATCGGAGAAAACGGTTTCAGCCGCATCCAGTATGGCGTTGTATCGTGCCTGTTTTTCTTTTTCCCGGCGTGATTTCAACGGCTCATTCATGGCTAACAGTTTCCTCGGGGCTGGCTGTGCGGTGGCTAAGTATCGATGAAAACCTATTATTGACAAATTGTCAAAGAATGACATTATGTCGTGATAATAGGGCGGCTTGTAACACATGGATTGGCACGTCCACCACTAACCATTCAGGGAAAGGGGCTGTCTGTTCATGTCTCCCATAAAACGATCTCTCCCATTTACCGTTATTACCTTCGTGCTCGTGATGCTGTCGTTAACGGGGTGTCGTGGCGGGAGCAGCGAAGCGGCAGAAACCTCAGGAGTGGTATCGGTTCGTGTTGCTGAAGTCACTGGTGGTCAGGCGGAGGAAATTCCACTGCGTTTTTCCGGCATTGTTCGTGCAGCCCAGCGTGCGACCTTGACCTTTCAGGTGAGCGGAACGCTGAAAGAGAGACCGGTAGAACTGGGCCAGATGGTGAAACCCGGTGATACCTTGGCCAAGCTATACAACCCGGCGCTGCAACCGGCTCAGGACTCTGCCAGAGCCAAGCTGCAAGAGCTGAAAACTCAGTTCAATCAGGCTCAGCGCGAGTGGGAACGCTCGGCACGTTTGCATAAACGCGGAGTGGTATCCGAGCAGAATCTGGAACAAATCGCTGCGCGCCGGGATTCGCTGCGTGCCAGCATGGCCACCGCCGAAGCGGCGTTGTCTGAAGCCACCCATTTGCTTGAAGAAAGCGTGTTGAAAGCCCCGTTCGCCGGGCAGGTGGAAGCGTTACTGGTTGAGCGCGACGAGTTTGTGTCTGCCGGGCAGCCGGTAATGCGTTTGTCATCCCCGTTGGGGCGCGAAGTGGAAATACGCGTGCCGGCGCATCTGCTGAGCCATGTGCGTGTGGGTATGGAATTGCCGGTCTGGCAGGTTCAGGACCGCAACCGGGTTCCCGAGACTGGAACCGTGATTGAAATCGCCCAAGGCAGTTCCATTCGGGGTGAGTTGCATCCTGTACTGGTCAGCTTACCCGCGAATTCATTGTCATCCGGTGAACCTGTTGAAGTAGGCGTTACGCCGGTTCGGGAATCGGCGGTAACCGTGCCCATGCTGGCGGTGGTGCGCGATGCCACCGGTACCAGCGTATATCGGGTCAGCGACGATGTAGCGCACCGGGTGCCGGTGAAAGTGGATCGGGTGATCGGTGAACGAGTCATGGTGCATCCCGGCGAACTTCAGCCCGGTGATCAGGTGGTTTATGCCGGTATGACACGTTTGGTGGACGGCGACACCGTGGAGGTGCGCTAATGACGCGCAGTCTTCTCAACTATCAACGATTGCTGGGCATGGTGGTCACCATGCTTTGCCTGCTGGGGATTGCGGCTTATAGCACCATGCCCCGGCAGGAAGACCCCTCATTTCCATACCGCGCTGGCATGATTTCGGTGAATTACCCGGGTGCCAGTGCCGAAGCGGTTGAACGGCTGGTGTTACGGCCCCTGACCGATGAACTGAGGCAGGTTGAAGAAGTCGATTTCAGCCAAGGCACCGCCCGCACCGGTGTGGCTTTGGCCAGAATCAAGCTGCTGGATCGGATCTACGACACCGATGCTGCGTGGGACCGGGTGCGCCAGGCGATGGAGCGCGCTAAACAGGATTTCCCCGATGGCGTGGGGCAGATGAGCCTGGACGATCGGCTGATTGATATCCCGGCGGTGGTGCTGGCGGTCGGCGGATCGCCCTCGATTACGGAACTGTCGAAAGCGGCGGAACGCCTGAAGCAGAATCTCTCGGACATTCCGGGAGTTTCGCGCATCGAGCTTGAAGGCGATGTGGATGAGCAAATCACGCTGGCCTTAGACGACGCAGCACTGTTCCGGCTAGGCATTTCGCCACAGCGAGTGCTGCAAACTCTGTCTCAGCGTAACCAGACCACACCCGGTGGTTTTGTGGTGGTGGATGGCAAACGCTTGTCTGTCTTGCCCAACTCCGAATTCAGCGACATTGAAGCCATTCGCGCCACACCCATCGAACTGCCCGATGGCTCACAGGTCCCTTTGGCCGCGGCTGCAGAGGTATGGCGCGGGCCAGTTGAACCGCGCCAGCCGGAAACCTGGTTTGATGGCGAGCCTGTCGTGTTGGTATCCCTCATCATGGAGGAAGGCAACACCGATGCCATTCGCTTTGGTGAGCGAATCCGCAACAGGCTAAATGAGGTTCGTTCGGACTTCGAGCCCTACGAGCTGAGGGAAATGTTCTTCCAGCCTGACAAGGTGTCTGACCGGTTGGATAATCTGGCGTGGAGCCTGGTGTTCTCGGTACTGATTATCGTAGCAGTGGTGTTTACCGGCATGGGTATCCGCATGGGCCTGCTGGTGGCCTCAATCCTGCCGATGGTGGCGATGATCAGCGTGGGGCTTTACGACCTCGGCGGTGGCGTGCTGCACCAGATTGCCGTGATTGGCATGGTGATTTCGCTCGGTATTCTCATCGACAACGCCATCGTGATTGTGGAAAGCATTCAGGGGTATCTGGATGCTGGTATGCGCAGGCTGGATGCTCTGAAAAAAGCGGTTGGTGAACTGGCGGGGCCGCTTGGCGCCTCCACCGGAACGACGCTGGCGGCCTTCGCTCCGCTGCTCATGGCCAAAGGCGGTGCCGCCGATTTTACCCGCGGCGTTCCCGTTATGATCATGCTGACGTTGTCGGTGAGCTACCTGCTGGCGATCTCGGCGGTTCCGTTATTGGCGGTGCGCTTTCTAAAAGCCCGCAATAACGTGGGCGAAGATCGACTGGTTGGGTTCGCGCGCCTGCTTGGGGGGCTGGTTTACCGGCATCCGAGCAAGCTGATCGTTTTGGGTGCAGTGCTCGTTACCATCAGCGTGGGTTTGACACCGTTCATGGCGCAGCAGTTCTTTCCGAACGCCGACCGGCCCCGGGTGATTGTGGAAATGTACATGCCGGAAGGCACTGACCAAGCCCGTACTGCCGAAGTTGCCGAGAACCTGGAGCGGGCCATCCGCACCCAGCCCGAAGCGCTGGAAGTCCACCGCTTTGTCGGCTTTACCGGCCCAAGCTTCTACTACAACCTGCAGCGTGCTCCGCAATCACCGAACCGGGCCCGTTTGGTGGTGCGAACGCCGACCTTGGCCGACACCACCGATCTGGTTCGAAAGATTCGCAAAGAGGTTGCCCAAAACCTGCCGGAACTGGATATCTCTGTCGGCATTCTGGGGCAGGGGCCACCACGCACTGCACCGGTCGAAGTCCGTGTCTACCATGCGGATGACGATGCCCGGGTTTTGGCAACCGAGCAGATCTTTTCAATCCTTCGAGATGTGGAAGGCACGGTAGACGTTCGCCACGACCTCGATATCGGCGTGCCCAGCATCGCCATCAATGTGGATGATGCCACCGCGGCCCGCTATGGCCTGACCCGTGCAGACGTTGCACAAAGCCTTTACGGACAGAGCTTCGGTGCCATGGCGGAACGCTATCGCCAGGAAGAAGACCCGATTCCCATCGTGCTTCGTTCACGGGAGGGCACCTTGTTGTCGTTGTCGCGTTTGCTGTCGGTCAACATCTACAACAACCGCGGAGATGCCATTCCGCTGTCGGCCGTGGCAACGGTTGAAACCACTTGGGAGCCAGCGGCCCGATACCTGCGTAACGGGGTGCGAGTGAACGCGGTAACCGCCAACCTGGAAAAAGGCTACAGCTTCAGCCAGGCACTGGACGGACTGAACGCCGCGCTGGACGATAACCCGCTACCTCCCGGAACGCGGTTGGAAATGGGCGGCGATGCCGAAGGCTCGAACGATGCCAACAGCGCGCTACTGACGGCGGCACCCATTGGCATGCTGTTGTTGCTGTTCTTCCTGCTGTTGCAGTTCAACTCGTTCCGCCGTGTGGGCATCATATTGCTGACTGTGCCTTTGGCAACCGTGGGCATATTCCCCGGGTTGGTGTTGTCTGGTTCGCCCTTCGGCTTCCAGTCGTTGTTAGGGGTTATCGCGCTGGTTGGCATTGTGGTGAACAACGCCATCGTACTGCTGGACGTAATGGACCGTGAACTGGAAAAGGGCAGGGCGATTCGAGATGCCGTACGAACCGCAGTAGAGCGCCGAACCCGGCCCATCCTGCTAACCACCGCCACCACGGTAGCGGGGCTGTTGCCATTGGCGCTTTCCAGCTCGACACTGTGGCCACCTATGGCGTGGGCCATTATCTCGGGCTTGCTGGCCTCCACCGTGCTGACGTTGCTGGTGATCCCGGCGGTGTGTACCAAGCTCATCAAACTACCGGTGGCCGAGCCCGAAAACGCCCCGGCATAACGAACTCAGGCAGGGTGGTGATTTACTACCCTGCCTGAGACTTACTTCTCGCTCTAACCATCAAGCCAACCCGCTGCCCCACCGGCACCTCTCGATTCGGAAATACAATCGCTTCAGGCTCAGCGCCGACGCGGTAACAGCTCTCACCATCTTCCCAAATCACCGTGCCCGGCGGGTATAAGGTAAAATTCGACACATCATCCGGCACATGAAACCGAAACCCCGGCCCGGTATTCAGAACCTCATGCACCACCTCAAACACCGTCAGATCTTCCAGGTTCGGAGTCTGTTGAGCAGGCGCCCCACAAAACCGCCGCTGCAGCGCCTGCTCAATACCGCTAAAACGCTGCAAATCATTCTGACCAAACGGCCGAACCTTCCCCAGTTCAACGGTAAAACTTTCAGCGTTCAGTTGACTGGATGAAAACGAAGAAAACACCGTGGACTCTTTATGCTGCAGCAGCAGCGCTCCCACCTCCGCCTCCAACAAAAACGCACACTGTGCCGACGGAACTAAACGCCCCGGCACAAACGGATACAGCGCAAACCGCTCCTGCTCCGACGGCCGAATCGCCGTGTGCAAATCGTAATGGCTCAACGCCAACCCGGAGTGCTTCGCCGCAAATTCCCGGCAGACCTTTTCAATAAACCGGGCCCGTTCAGCTTCCGGCAGACCCGCATACTCGGACTTCCCATGGGCCCCGTTAAACAAGCGGTTCATGTTCACATCCAGAAACCGCGTTCCGGCGGCCATGGCGGGCGGATTGCCGAATATCAGTAGCAGTGGACAAGCCAGCGGCCACGCTCCCGCCAACAACTCCGACACCAGCCCGTTCAACACCTCGATAGGCGCCGTCTCGTTTCCATGAACCCCCGCCGAAACGATCAGTGCCTCGCGGTTCAGGTTCTCTCGGTCAGCGGGCGGAGTTAACCAAAGCACGCCGTTGGCGATTCGGGCAATGTGGGTGCCGTCGGCAAGTTGCGTCGTGGTTTCAGGAAGAACAGAAGACGTGTGAGAAAGGGTGTGCGAAAGCCAGTTGGGAGAAGTGTCGAAAAGGTGTGCGAGTGTGTTCATGAATCCCTCTCCCGTATAGCTTTTTTGATTACCGGAGCGGGCCGAACTTAGGGCCCAGAAACAGGTTCGGGGCTAGGTGTCGGGGTGGTCTTGCCGAGAATGTCGAAGGCCAAGGATGGCCTGAGAGAAGCGCACATGGATGTGCTCGTAGCGGTTCTCGGCAAGACCACCCCGACACCTAGCCTTGCACCAATACTCAAAGAATCAGGAATTGGCCGGCCGCTGATGCCGCAACAAATGATTTTCCAGTTTACGAAACACGAAAACCAGAATGAACGTCAAAACCAAATAAATCAGCGCCACAAAAATAAACGCATCAAACGGCGCATAAAACCGCGAGTAAATATTCCGCGCCGCCCCGGTAAGATCCACAATCGTCACGATACTCGCAATCGCACTCGCATGAAGCATAAAAATAACCTCATTCGAATACGCCTGCACCGCGCGCCGCGCCGCACTAGGAAGAATAATCCGACGCATCCGCAAGAACCAATTCATACCGTATGCCTTCGCCGCCTCAATCTCGCCATTCGGCGTAGACATAATGGCACCGCGAATAATCTCAGTAGTATAGGCCGCCGTATTCAACGTAAACGCCAGCAGAGCAGGGTAAAGCGGCTCCTTGAAAATCT
>Ga0208435_100240_pt1 | contig 17271 bp, 10 predicted proteins | sample 24_taG_FD_184097 | JGI IMG/M metagenome (GOLD analysis project Ga0208435, IMG submission 184097) | Marine viral communities from Cariaco Basin, Caribbean Sea - 24_WHOI_OMZ (SPAdes) (version 2) | ecosystem: Environmental > Aquatic > Marine > Oceanic | place: Caribbean Sea: Cariaco Basin...
TGTGTTTGGATATACATATGTCTTAAAGGAATTTATGTTTATAGACGCAAGCTTATATGATGTGACTCTGAATGGTTTACCTTGCGACTGGCAATAAGACCGATTACACACGCAAATCATTTTCGTCACTGCTTTTAAGACTAAAAACAAAATTGAGATTACGTCATGTATCAATATAACTACGCTGACCAAACCTTGGTAGAAGAACGAGTCGCTCAGTTTCGCGACCAGACCGAACGGTTTTTGGCAGGTGAGCTGCCAGAAGAGCAATTTTTGCCGCTGCGATTGCAAAACGGCCTTTATATTCAGCGTTATGCACCGATGTTGCGTATCGCCATTCCTTACGGGCTACTTGCCAGCTACCAATTGCGAAAATTGGCTGAAATCACTCGTAAATATGACAAAGGTTATGGGCACTTCACTACCCGTACCAATATCCAGCTGAATTGGCCAAAGCTAGAAGACGTGCCAGATATTTTGGCAGAGCTGGCATCAGTACAGATGCATTCGATCCAAACCTCGGGCAACTGTATTCGTAACACCACCACCGATCCATATGCTGGTATTCATAAAGAAGAAATCGCTGACCCACGTCCCTATTGTGAGATTATCCGTCAGTGGTCAACCTTCCATCCTGAGTTTGCTTTTTTACCACGTAAATTTAAGATTGCCGTTATCGGGACCAATGATGACCGCGCGGCAACCCAAGTACATGATGTGGGTCTGCATATCAAAACCAACGATGAAGGCGAGATTGGCTTTGAAGTATTGGTCGGTGGCGGTCTCGGACGTATCCCAGTCCTTGGTAAAGTGATTAATAAATTTTTGCCACGCGAGCATCTCTTGAGTTATTTGGACGCCATCTTGCGTGTCTATAACTTGCATGGTCGCCGTGATAAAGGCAGCAAATACAGATCACGTATCAAGATTTTGGTCGAGAGCATGGGCGGCCCTGCCTTTGCCAAATTGGTCAATGCTGAGTGGGAAGCCCACACCAAAGATGGTTCACTTACCTTAACTAATGAGAACTTTGCGACGGCGAGCAGCTTTTTTAGTGAGCCTGACTATGTGTCGTTTGATGCGCTACAGGTACAGTCGGACTTACAGCAGCAATTAAACGCTGATAAGGACTTTGCTAACTGGTACAACCAAAACACGGTGGCGCATAAAGTCGCTGGTTATCGTGCGGTCGTTATTTCGCTCAAAGCAGGCTTGGTCGATGGCAAATATGTGCCCTCTGGTGATGTCGGCGAGTCGCAGATGGATGCACTGGCTGATCTGTCTGACAAATACAGCTTTGGTGAGCTGCGTGGTACTTATCAGCAGAATTTGGTATTCGCTGATGTGCAAACCAACACTCTCTATGAATTGTGGCAGCAGCTAGCAGAGTTGCATTTAGCACGCGCTAATATTAATACCCTAACAGATATGATTGTCTGCCCAGGTTGGGACTACTGCTCGCTTGCTAATGCGACGACACACAACATCGCTGAACAAATCGAAAAACAGTTCGATGATCTAGACTATCTGTATGATTTGGGTGAGATTCGCTTAAACATGTCTGGTTGTATCAATGCGTGTGCGCACCATCATACAGGTGACATTGGCATCTTGGGTGTGGATAAAAAAGGTGAGCATTGGTATCAGATCAGCATTGGCGGCAATTCCAGTGACGATGCCAAACTTGGCAAAATATTAGGTAAATCTGTCCCTGCTCTTGAGGTTGCCAATACCATACAGCAGATCGTCGATGTCTATGTAGACTTGCGAGCCAGTACCGACAATGATGTCGAAAGCTTTGGTCAATTGGTTGAGCGCGTTGGTATTGATCCATTTAAGGAGAAGGTCTATGGCTAATCATCATATTTTGGACAGTCATGGCACAGATATCAGCAGTCAAGATAACTGGCATGTGCTCACTACGGACGCGCTACCAGAGAGTATTGTATCGACAAACATCACGTTGCTTGAGTTGCTACAAAGGCAAGAAAAGCCCGATGTGATTGTACCGCTCGCTGATCTATTAGACGAATCAGGCGCGCAGGTCGGTGGTCTGATCAAAGAGGTTTATGAGCTGATCGTTCAGCATAGTAGCCGCCTTGGATTGTGGGTGACGGCTGACACCGATGCTGATGCGTTAGAAGGTATTAGTGAATTCTTATCAACGCAGGCGCTTATCGTGATTGATGTACCTAAATTCGCTGATGGTCGCAACTTTAGCTTTGCACGTACCCTACGCCAAATTGGCTACCAAGGTGAGATTCGGGTGGCTGGCGCGTTTGGCCGTGATCAAATCGCATATCTACTGCGCATGGGTGTTGATAGCTTTGTATTGAGCGAGCATGACATGCAGCCAGACTCTAAATTCGGTATTGAGCAAGCATTTACTGCCCTTGCCAGTAGTTATGATGGACAAAGTGCTTCGGATTTACCGATGTTTGCTAAACCGTCAGAACCCTTAATCGCCTAGCTTTAACACTGATCATAAATTTTTTAATCAACGATTTTATATTAACTTTATATTAACAACCATTAAGGAAGGTATTATGAGCCAATTACATCCAAGTTTAGACCTCGACCAAGCCAACCAAGCATTGCAAGGCAAGTCGCCTGAGCAAATCGTTGAGTGGGCATTAAGCCAAGCGAAAAACCCAATCATCACGACTAACTTCCGCCCATACGAGTCAGTGATTCTGCATTTGGTTGCCAAGCAGCGTCCTGATATCACCGTATTGTGGGTAGACTCAGGTTATAACACGGATGCCACTTATCAATTTGCCAATAAAGTCATCCGTGATTTAAATTTAAACGTCATCACCTATATTCCTAAGCAAACGGCAGCGTATCGTGACGCGACCATGAACGGTATCCCAGGTATCGACAACCCACAGCATGATGAATTCACTGACCAAGTAAAATTAGAGCCCTTCCGCCGTGCTCTAGATGAGTTAAAGCCAGATGTTTGGTTCAATGCGATTCGTAAAGATCAAACCGAATTCCGCCAAGGTCTTGATGTACTTAGCCTATCAAAAGATGGCGTGTTAAAAGTAGCGCCATTGTTTGAAAACACTGACGCTGATTTAGATGTTTATCTCGAAGAGCATAATCTACCAAATGAATTTGATTACTTTGATCCAACGAAAGTAGAAGAAAGCCGTGAGTGTGGCTTGCACACGCAACTTTAGGTATTTCGTAGTTTTACGATAAAAACACTTCTTAGATATAAGAGGTGTTTTTTTATTGTCATAGTAGATTCAATATTCAGTCCCACAAAATTTGAATCTATAATCCAAGCGCTACTGCCAAAACAATAGACCTCTTGCAAAAGTCAGATATTAAGCTCAAGATTTACCAGTCCTGCGAACAGCTTCATTCTTAAATCATAACGTTGACGTCGATTACGGTAGCGTTCAGCCACAATTTTGAATAGCTTAATCAGCCCTATTTTATGCTCAACCAGAATACGACATTTTGCCAAATATTGATTGGCCTGTTTGCAAAGCGCTAGCAACTCACCGCCTTTTGGTTTCTTAAAGGGGATAAAGGTCTGATCGTGTAGCTTGGCTATACCTTGATAACCGCTGTCTGCTAGATAGCTGGTGTTTTTAGGCAGCCAATCAGGACAAGTTTGTTTATAAAGACTAAAGTCATGTACTGAACCGTTGCAGGTTTGCACATCCAATATCAGTCCTGTTTGCCAATGTACGATGACTTGCGCTTTTAAGGTATGTTGTTTCTTTTTTCCACTGTAGTACTGTTTTTGGTTTTTTTTGGCCGTTCAATGGGCGTTTCGGTGGCATCAATGATGACTGCTGACCAATTGATATCCTCAGGCTTACCGTGTGGCAGTTTTCGTGGCAAATCAAATCTGCCTGAGTGGATAAGGATGTCTTCTACTCTTCTGACAATGCGACTGGCAGAGGACTCATGAACGTTGAAGTCCACACCAATATGATAAAGGGTTCGGTATTCACGCCAATAGGTCAGTGCGAGTAAAATCTGCGCCTCTAAGCTAAGTTCACTTGGACGACCTGATTTGGTCTTGGAAGCTTCATGCTCTTGCATGGCTTCTAGCATTTTCTCAAAAGTGGCTTTGTGGATGCCAGTATAACGTTTAAAACCTGCATCGCTCTGTTCAAGTAGTTTGGCTATATTTGGCATATCTTTTAAATATTTAGGGTTCAGTTATAGTCTTTGAGTCTTGAAACTACTTTTGCAAGAGGTCTAATGAGGACACACGCAAGTATCAAAATTATCGAGCTAACTGCCAACCGCCTTTCTCATCCCTTTTACCCATGACTGCCAAAACCAACACTAGACTTAACATCAGTAATAAGTACCAAGAGCCCAGCTTACCCCAACCTACCATATGCCATACATTTGCTTGTGACGGATAACGCCAAATATTGGTAAAAGTAGCAATATTTTCTGCCAACCAAACCAAAAAAGCGAGGAACAACAGTAATGGTAAAAATGGACATTGATATTGCTTGGTATCATGCAGTTGAAGATTGTTTTTGGGATGGATTTGAAAAAACACTCTGGTTTTCCAAAATAAAATTATCGAAGCGATGAACAATATATTGCGAATATCAGGGACAAAAAACTTAGTGAAGAAATTGGCATAAGAAAAAATAACCAATAAACTCACCCATAGTAAACATAGTAAACATAGTAAACATAGTAAACATAGTAAACATAGTAAACATAGTAAACATAGTAAACATGGTAAGTCGGTAAAAGAGGCATTAAACAATCTTAAGCCACGCGCTAAAAAACTACCTACGGCCGAATACATAAATCCAGCGAAAAGTGGCACAGTGGCAATTCTAAAAATTGCTGGTTCAGGATAATACCAAGAACCAATTTTGGGATGGGTTAAAAACAGCTCCATTGCCATGGCCATGATATGAAAAATAGCAATGACCCATACCTCACGCGGCGTTTCTAATTTGAAATAAACCAAAAAGACTTGAATAATTAAAGCGTATCCCAACAAGAGATCGTAGCGATAGATACCAAGAACCGACCAGCTTATTTGATGAGTCAGTACAAAAGCCACTAATAAAAGTATGCCAAACAAAGCAGACGCTAAACTTAGCGCGGCGCCACGCGGAATAATGTTCAACACCTTAGATTAGCACTACAATCATATTGACTACCGTTTATTGCTTTAACAGCTCGCTTAATACGCTATGGTGAACCATGACATACATCTTCCTCAAAATAGCTTATTATATAAAGTATTCATTAGAGGCCGCCAAACTATAGCAAATAGTCCGCTTAATAGACAATTTTCTATTATTTTTGAATATCTCTATCTGTATAAAGAAGTCAGCATTTGAATAATTAACGTTTCTTGAACGTTTTATTGTCTAACATTGCGGTATTCTATGGCTTGCCTCAGTGGCTGCTCGGCATTAAACCGACGCTATAAAGCCACATCATGGACAAAGTTACTCATCCTTTTTTATTTCATAGGCACTCGCGCTCATCAATATGGATATTTATTATGTCTTTTATAAAAAAAATCGATTCACTCTATGAAAAACTGCACGATAAGCTACCAGCGGTAGGCAAGACCGCCTCTTTTTTAACTGGTACGAGTGTTCTTACTGCCAATAGTGCAATGGTGGGCTTGCCCATCTGGACTTTGGGAGCGGCAAAAGTATTGACAGGAGCGAAAGCTGCGGATGATGCGCTGATTGCGATTACCAAATACTGGATTAATAGTAATAATGCCGTCATTGATCATGCCCTACCTCACAAAGACTGGCGCATTAACCTGCCTGACGATCTGAGCGAAGACAAGCAGTATCTATTGGTAAGCAACCATCAATCGTGGGTTGATACCAGCATTGTGCAATATATCAGCCAAGATACCCTGCCTCTGACACGGTTTTTTACCAAGTTTAATCTGATTTATATTCCTGTCATCGGTCAAGCCTTTTATTTCTTAGACTTTCCAATGATGAAGCGCTTTTCTGCCAAAGCGATGGCCAAGAATCCAGAACTTAAAAAACAAAACTTGCTTGAGGCTAAACGTGCTTGTCGTCAATTAAAAAATAAACCTTTCGCGCTATTAAACTATTTGGAAGGCACGCGTTTTACTAAAGAAAAACATGATCAACAAAAATCCCCTTATCAGCATTTGTTAAAACCACGGGCTGGCGGTTTGTCATTAGCAATTAATGCGTTAGGCAATGAGTTGGATTCTATCTTGGACGTGACCATTGTCTACCCAGACGGCGCGCCTGACTATGATGATTTATGGAAAGGTAATATTCGCCGTTTGGGCGTCGATGTGACTCGCTTAAAGATACCAGATGAATTATTTTCTGCCATCATGGACGGCGGCTATGACCGTGATGAAACCACCAAAAAAATGATGTTTGATTGGTTAGAGGATATTTGGCAACAGAAAGATGCCCGTATGACTAAGATGCTGAGTGAGTTTGAGTAGGTTTCTGTACGTGGTCAAATCTTGTTATTACTAATATCTAATGCAAAGATCTAATCTACATGACAGCCACAAGCTTTGACGTAAGCCTGTGGCTTTTTTAGTTCTGTATTTCACGCCTCACCTATTCCCTTTTACACCAAAAACCCTCACCAACATGACAAAAACGAATATGCTAATGCCAATTCGCTACGTGAGCGTATGCCTGTGATACCTCATAATAGCGACATACCTTACATTGAATGAATTACAGGTAATCCTATGAACACCTTTCCATTATTTTTTAAATTAGAAGGTCGCAAAGTACTTATCGTCGGCGGCGGCGATGTGGCACTACGTAAAGCGGATTTGCTCAGCCGTGCTGGCGCGTGTATTGCTGTCCTTGCACCAAGCATTAGCCACGAGATACGAGCCTTGTTAAGTGATAGCAAGCACGAATTGATTTATAAAAACTATAATAAAACCTATATAACAGACTCGCGCGTCATTATTGCTGCCACTGACGATGAGACACTTAACCATCAAATACATGCTGATGCCACTGAGCTAAACATTCCAGTTAATGTAGTCGATACACCCCATTTGTGCGATTTTATCTTCCCCGCGATTGTTGATCGCAATCCAATCGTGATTGGCATATCGTCAAACGGCAAAGCGCCAGTGCTGGCACGTCTATTACGCGCTCGCCTTGAAACCTTAATTCCACAAGGATATGGTAAATTGGCAAAGCTTGCTGGCGATTTTCGTAGCGAAGTGAAAACTAAAATACCTACGCTGACAGGGCGCAGGCAGTTTTGGGAAAAAGCATTTGAAGGTCCAGTCAGTCAGCTGATGTTTGCAGGTAATGAAACTGAAGCGGCGGCACAATTACAAGCCGATTTAGATAAAACAGCATCACTTATCAATGAAAAACATACAGAGAATGATATATCCACAGAACCTCAAACCCTACAGAATAACGTAGGCGAAGTCTATATCGTTGGTGCAGGCCCAGGTGACCCAGAGCTGCTCACTTTTAAAGCGCTGCGCCTCATGCAACAAGCGGATATCGTCTATTATGATGCGCTAGTTTCACCGCAAGTATTAGACTTATGCCGCCGTGATGCTGATAAAGTATTTGTTGGCAAAAAACGCAGTAATCATGCAGTAGCACAACTTGGTATCAATGAGCTATTAGTCAATAGCGCTAAAGAAGGTCGCCGTGTGGTGCGTCTAAAAGGCGGTGACCCCTTCATCTTTGGCCGTGGTGGCGAAGAAATTGAGAGTTTGCGTGCGCATAGCATCCCGTATCAAGTCGTCCCCGGCATTACCGCTGCCAATGCCGCCGCAAGCTATGCTGGCATTCCGCTGACCCATCGTGACCATTCGCAGTCGGTACGTTTTGTCACTGGATTTTTAAAGGCTGGCGCGCCCAATAATAACTTTAAGAGCTTTTTGAATACGGATGAAACAGTCGTCTTTTATATGGGGTTGCATTCGCTGGCGCGTTTGACGACAGGCTTGATTGATGCAGGGCGCAGTAGTGATACCCCGATTGCTATAGTCTCCAATGCCAGTATGCCCAATCAGCAGGTATTAACGGGAACGCTTGCCGACATCGTTGAGTTACAAGAAAAAAAACAGCTACCCACGCCAGCCTTGCTCATTATGGGAGACGTGGTCGCACTCCATCATGATTTGGCTTGGTATAATTTGCAAAATCATCAGAAAAATAACAATAGTGACACCACAGCTAGTAACTGGCTACGTGGTGGCACAAAGTCTACACCAAAGGCAGATCATACCAGCCAGCAAGCCCATGCGTTATCAATGGTGGCTAATTTAGCAACGGCTGATGATGGTTTGGAGCAGTTAGTGATTGGTTGAAGTATGATTTTTAATTTCTAAAAAGCCCTGCCAGTAGATTAGCAGGGCTTTTCAGTATAACGCTATTGATCTTTTATGAGCTATTCGTTTTTAACAATTAAGATTTGGTTTTTCGTTTCTCAATGACTTTTATTAGCGTGCTATGAATTGATGATGCGTCAGCAGGCGGATTGCTAATGGGTGTATTCTTAATGAGTAAAGTGTATTCATAATTAGGTTCAAAATCAAAACCTTCTATACCACTATATCGATACTCCCAGTCGGCGTTAGCTTGTTCAGCAGGCTTAGTCAGTAAGCATGATTGCGGCGCAACACCGACACAGTCTACTTGATGGTCAGCGATGATGATTTTACGTAAAACATAAGGCATCGCATGGACAGTAATGTGGCGCTTACTATCTATCTCTGATTGTAATGTCGATTGCTCTCCCATCACTTCAACATAATCGCCTATGGTTAATTTCTGCATTTGATGGGCGTTTTTCTGAGCAAAGTTGGCTTTACTGATTTCTGCGGTATACGTCTGTCCATCCTGAGCGACGATAGTGACTTTTTGCTGCTCTCTGTCTTGCGAGATGACGTCAGTCACTTGACCAATGATTGCGTCAGAATGACTTGGTTTAATGGAATGGAAAAACGCGGTGCTATCTTTTATTTGACTTACACTGGTTTTATTATTCATATTTGCTTGCTCATAACTGCTACAAGCAGCCAAAGAGGAAGTGGCAATTAAAGCCAATGTGCATAATCTGATAAATGACATAACATACCCTTATTAATAATGGCTTGGATGTTACTAAATATGGACCTTTTCTAGTACCATTCATTTGTTACTTAATACTATTAAAAATCCGCTTTGTTAATCAGCTTTTTTAAATAGCCATTATTTTTAATAAACGATCATCGTTTCATTTACGGCTAAATGTCACTACTCATTCTTATCTACTTTGCTTTACTGGTAAGTTTATAGCAAAGCAAATCGCACCAATTCTTGCTAGAATAATCGATGTCTTTTATCCATCATGAAACTCAATTATGCCTGTATCTACTACCAAACCTCTCACTATCCTTCATACTTCCGACTGGCATTTGGGGCGCAAGCTTTATGGACGAATGCGTTATGACGAATTTGAAGCCTTTTTAAGTTGGTTGCAAGACGCCATTAGCCTACAGAAAGTGGATATACTAATCGTTGCTGGTGATATCTTTGACACCATGACCCCAAGCAATAGAGCTCAAGCGCTATATTATGAATTTTTAGGAAAAGTTTCAAAATCATGCTGTCAACATGTCGTCATCGTCGCAGGCAACCACGACTCTCCGACATTTTTAGATGCACCAAGTAACGTACTCAAGTTTTTAAACGTCCATGTTATCGGTACCGCTTGTGAAGACTTAAACGATGAAGTATTGGTGTTAGACGATACAAATGGAAACCCGCATTGCATTATCGCTGCCGTCCCCTATTTGCGTGATCGTGATGTCCGTAGTAGTAGTGCTGGCGAGTCGGCTGATAGCAAAGATGCCAATGTTATCAAAGGCATTCGCGCCCATTATGATGAAGTAGCTAGCATTGCCAAAGCGAAGAAAGCTAAATTAGTTGAAGTATACCAGCGTCACATTCCCATCATTGCTACAGGGCATCTATTTGCAGCTGGTGGCACCACTACTGAAGACGATGGTGTGCGTGAGCTTTATGTCGGCTCACTCGGTAAGATTTCTGCTGACATGTTCGATGAAAGTTTTGACTATGTGGCGCTTGGGCATTTGCACGTACCGCAACGCGTCGGTGGTCGTAAGAGCATTCGCTATTCAGGCTCGCCAATCGCGATGGGATTTGGCGAGGCAAAACAACAAAAGCAAGTATTACTGGTACAGTTTAGTGCAGTAGCAAATGACATTAGCAGTCAAAAATCAGCCTCAAATAATATAGTTGAAAGCATTATTCCTCAGCTGACCAATACCGTTACCCCGATTGAAAAACCTGCTAATAAAGCAGCCAGTCAGACTACGGAATTTATGGATGACTTGTTTGGTTTTGACGAGCAATCAAAAAATAATGAGGTGACAAAAACTGCTGCTACAAAAAACATCCCTGATCAGCAGGATCAAAACAACCAATCAATGCCTAAAAATATCGATACTTCCAACAAAATACTGCATCGCGATGACTCTAATCAGATGCAAGTAGTATCACTACCTATTCCAAAATTCCAAAAATTGGCGCAAATATCGGGTGATTTGGAATCTATTAATAAGACTATTGATAAAACCATCCAAGCTCTTGATGCAACAGAATCTGTTTGGCTTGAAATTATTTATACGGGTGATGATGTGGTCAGCGAGTTACGTGAGCACATCCAAACGATGGTAGATAATTTGCCGTGCGAGGTGTTAAAAATCAAAAACACTCGTACCTATAATAAAGTACTAAATCAACAACAGATTTCTGAGACGCTACAAGATTTAAATGAGGAAGAAGTATTCGAGCGTTGCTTGATTGCTCATGATATTCCTGATGAGCAAAAATCATCCTTACGTGACGCCTATGAAAAAATCGTTTATAACTTACGTCATGAAGATACTCAGGCTGAATAGCATTATTTAATCATAAACGCTGTTGATAGAAGCTAGCCAGAATAACAGCTTTATTTCTCATTATTGCCTTTTTTATTACTACCTATAAAAATAAGACCCTGCCATGCGCCTAATAGAACTAAGACTTAAAAACCTCAACTCCTTAAAAGGCGAATGGCACATTGATTTTAGTGACCCCGCTTTTCTTAACGAAGGTATTTTTGCCATTACTGGACAGACTGGTGCTGGCAAGACGACCATATTGGATGCGATTTGCTTAGCACTCTATAGCCAGACGCCAAGACTGGGCGATATCACTGGTTCAACGAACGAGATAATGACCCAAGGTACAGGTGAATGCTCAGCAGAAGTCATTATAGAGATTGATTCTAAGCGTTATCAATGCTACTGGTATCAACATCGTGCCCACAAAAAAGCCAAGGGCAATTTATTACCAATTAAGCATGAGATTAGTGAAGTCAAAACTGGCAAGATTTTAGAAGAAAAAAAGTCCAAAACTTCTGCCTATATACAAAACCTCATCGGCATGGATTTTAATCAATTTACGCGCTCCATCATGCTCGCACAGGGCAGTTTTGCCGCGTTTTTAAAGTCTGATATCGGCGATAGAGCCGCGATTTTAGAGAAAATAACGGGCACTGCTATTTATGCCAAAATATCGTTAAACGTTCATGAAAAAAAACGCTCTGAGGAAGACGTGCTTGGCAAACTACAGGCAGGCGTGAATAGCTTGTCGTTATTAAGTATTGAAGACGAAAAGCTATTGGTAGCAGATTTAGAGAGCTTGAACCAGCAGCAAAACACAAAGCGCCAAACCTTTAAAACCCTAAGTGAACAGCTACAGTGGCTGGATAGCGTTCAGCAGCTACAGCAAAATCTCTCGACCTATCAGACCGATTTTGCAGCGGCGCAGCAAACGCAGCAAGCCTTTATGCCAGAAGCCCAGCGCTTAGAAGTGGCTAATAAAGCCTTAGAGATTGACAGCCAATTTCGAGAGCTTAGCTACAACCGAAATTTGGTTAAGCAGTTAGAGATTGAGCAGCAAGATTTGCTTAATAAGATTCCAACTCAGCAAGAAGCGTTGGCACAAGCCAATACCCATTTAAACGCTATCAATACCATTGAAAAGCAAGCCACAGATAGCCTACATGCTACTTTGCCTATTATTAAAAAGACGCGTGAGTTGGATACTGAGATAAAACAGCACTCTTATTCTTCAGCTAGCGATAATCAGCGTAAAGAGGTATTAGTTAGTAACACTCAACAATTAGGTCAAGATATAGCTGACTACAAACAAACAGAGCAAAAGACTCAGACTCAGCTTAGCAGTGTAGAAAAGTACTTTCGCGATTACCAAGAGCTAAAAGACCTCGATAAAGATATGGTGACCTTCGATAACAGCTGTCGCCAATTAATGGCGCTGTTGGAAGATAATGCCAATCTAACAGCGGATAAACTTGCTTATAGTAATCAAGCCCGCATGCTACAGACTGATTTTGATAAGTTATATAAGCAGCAAAACGCAGAGAAATTATTGATAACGCAGCAACGCGAGCAACTTGCCAGCGTACAACAGCAGCAAGCCACACTCATTCAAAACCAGCCCATTGCTAATATGCGTAGCGAGCAAGAGCAAATCGATCAAATCAGCACCCAGATTGCGCAAGCCCATAGTAAGCTAGAACAGCTGTCTGAGCGTACCAGCCAAATTCAACACATCAATGCAACGTTACCCACACTGAACCAAGAGCTTAAGACTTTAGAAGGTTTGATTGCTAGTCACAAGATAAGTATTGAAGAGGCTAAGCTCAAGAGGCAAGAGAAACAAGAGCATCTACATCTACTACAAAAAGTTGCTAAGCTTGAAGATTATATAGTAGAGCTAAAGGATGGGTCGCCCTGCCCGCTTTGCGGCGCACATGAGCATCCTTATGGTAAACATCATCCGTTATTAGATCCTAGTAGCAAAAATAATAATACCGACGCCAATGACGATCAAAACCAGTCGTCCACAATAAAACAGACTAAGGCGCAATTAACTCAGCAGCACATAGCTGAATTAGAAACTATTATTGATAATCTTGAGCAGACTTTATCTAAACATCATATCGACCATGCCACCAAAAAAGAAGCCATCAATAATCAACAGCAGCAGTTAGCGCCCTTACAGCAGCAATCTAAAATCTTACACGCTGATATTCAGTCTAACCTTTCCTCGCTATTTAACACTAAAAATAATTATTCGGAATCGACTGTGGCAATTATCGATCCACTTGCGCAGATTAACAACGATACTGATATTCATATTAATCACAGCTTATCCTTATTAGACACCATCAAATACGAACTGACTGAGCATAAACAGTCTCTTAAAACGATAGTCGTCAAATATGACAACCTAGCTGAAAGTGCTGCAATGCTCAGTATTGCCATCGAAGGCGATGAACAGCTACTTAGTCGCGCCATTAATAATCTGACGACTGATATCAAGCTAAATGCTCAAAAAATTGAAAGTGTCGAAGATAAGATTGCCACTAATTTTTCTGAGCTAATACCCATGATGACCAATATTTCATCTTTGGTGAGTAAGTACCCAACGGATAAATACGAGAATCATTTAACGATAGAGCTCAAAGCGACTGACGTTCAAGGCGTACTGAAGCTACTCATTGAAAGTATTCATAAGCAAGCAGTATTAGCAAGCGCAGATTATGATGAGCATATTGACCAATTGCGGGCACAACGTAATGCTTTGAAGCGGTTAAAGCAATATCACCATGAGCAAAGTAGCCGCCAACAGCAACTCACAAATACTCTGAGCAGCCTGACTGCGAATATTGAGAGTAAGCAAGCACAGCTCGCCAATGATGAGACAGCACTCAAAGGATTAGAGAAATTAATTGATAACAAAACAGATGATATCGAACAATTAAAGAAAGCTAGAAAAGCGCTATTCGCAGATAAAGATACAGACCATGAAGAAAACCAGTTACGCAGCGCTGCTGATGAAGCTAAAGCCAAACAAATCATAGCGCAAAGACAACTAGATTCTATACAGCAATTTTTAGAGCAATTAAACATTAGAGAGCAACAGCTAGCCACAGAACTACAGTCGGCGACTACTACTCTGAATATACAGGACAGCATTTTTATTAACTTACTCGTAAAGTCAAAGTTTGTCGATGAAGCGGCTTTTTTGAGTGCGCGTCTGCCTAAAGAAGAGCGTGAAGCATTACATGTACGTAAATTGACGATTGATAGTTCCCTACAACAGGCTAAGTTGCAGTTAGACAATACCCAGCAAGCGTTAGAGCAAAAACTTGCCACACCTATGACAGATGAAGGCCGAGAAACACTTGCTGGCAAGCATCATCAAATACAGACAGATATCGATGAGTTAAGTCAAAAAATTGGTGCGATTGACCAAAAGCTCAAGGATAACGACAGCCAAAAAGGGCAACAAGCTGCACAGCTGATTGCAATCGATGAACAAAAACAAAAACTACAAGTTTGGCAGCAGCTACATACGTTAATTGGTTCTGCTGATGGAAAAAAATATCGTACCTTTGCTCAAGGCTTAACGTTTGAAGTCATGATTAGCCATGCTAATACGCAATTGCAAAAAATGAGTGACCGCTATTTGCTCATTCATGATGACAGCAATCCACTTGAGCTTAATGTGATTGATAACTATCAAGGCGGTGATATTCGCAGTACTAAGAATCTATCGGGCGGCGAAGGATTCATTATCAGCTTGGCGCTCGCACTTGGGTTATCGCAGATGGCGAGTCACAACATTCGCGTGGATTCACTATTTTTGGATGAAGGGTTTGGTACGCTTGATGAGGAATCGCTTGATATTGCGCTCGACACTTTAACGAGCTTACAACAAGAAGGTAAGCTTATTGGCATTATCTCTCACGTACAGGCGTTAAAAGATCGCATCTTGACTCAAATCAAGGTTGAAAAAATCTCCGGTGGTTTTAGCCAAATCAGTGGTCAAGGATGTCGCCGAGTGGTCAATATTACTAATGAAAAAGCCTCGTAAGTTAAAGCGGTCATCAAGAGTCGAACTTTCACGCTTAGCCAGACAATAAAAAACCACCGTTAATTAATAACGGTGGTTTTTTTTGAAAAGACGTTTATCTTGTTTTTCACTCAATGAATAGTTACTTAGTCACTAAACCGCTTAGCTCACTCATTAGTACTGAGAGCGTAGACAGACTGATTTTACTGTCTGCATCATTAGCATGAAGCTGATCTAACTTGCTCATCTCTGTAGTGACTGACTCCAAATGATCTAAGTGACGTGAACGCCATTCACCAAATGCTTGCTTCGCATCTGGTTTAGATAATATGGCATCCATCAGTAGACGTAGACTACGTGACAGCTCATTCATCAACGCATGGCGCGCGCGGCGATCCCAGTAGTCTTGCTGTGGTAAAGTGGCAATATTGTCCATCATCCAATCTAACTGCAAGACGTGATAGGCATCAAAGTACAACGTTGCAATCTCATCAACAGGACGCTCATATTGCTCAGCGAGTAGTGCGGCATCAAGTGCATCGACATGATACGGCAGCATCGCAAACAATGCGGCATCACTATTAGACAAATCATTTTGCATCAGGCTAGTTGTGTCTTCTTGCAAGTATTCTGCAAATTGTTGCTCAATAAAGCCACCTGATTTGGTTAATTTCTCAACACTATCGCTAAAGCGACTGATCATGTCAGCGACTTGCAAGTCTTGACCAAAGGCATTGATAAACCAAACCACACCATGCTCAAGCGCGTCACGTAGACGCAGTTCAAGATTTAGCAGTAATTTGGCATCGACTTGATTGTCCAGCGCTTCAAGTGTTTTCCAAGCTTTTGATACATTGAAGACATCACGGCTAATCGCATAACCACGCACGATGGTCGCCAGCGATTGGTCTGTTTCCTCATAAAGACGGAACAGTGCTTCAATGCCCAAACGATTGACCACGCTATTGGTCAAATACGTGCTGATAATTTCGCGATGTAAGCGGTGTTCAGTCATCTCATCAAAAAACCGCGTCGCCAGCTCATCAGGGAAATACTTGCGCAGCTCATTGATAAAGTACGCATCATCTGGCAAGTCTGATGATAACAAGTTGTCATACACCCACATTTTGCCATAAGCCATGACAACTGCCAGCTCAGGGTTGGTCAAGCCAGTATCTGCTTTTTGACGTTTGGCAATTTCTTCATCTGATGGCAGATATTCAATCGCCCGATCAAGACGCCCTTCACCTTCTAACATCTGAATGAAACGCTGATGATCACTTAAGTTAGCCGCGGCACGAATGTGGCTAAGCTCAATGGCTTGTGGTTGAAGGTAGTTTTGACGCAATACCAGTTCTGCCACGCTATCAGTCATGCTCTCAAGCAACTCATTACGCTGCTTTAAAGTCATGTCGCCTTGCTCGACCACTTTGCCAAGTAGAATTTTGATATTTACTTCATGATCTGAGCAGTTTACGCCGCCTGAGTTATCGATAGCGTCGGTATAAATGCGACCGCCTGTTTGTGCATATTCGATACGCCCTTGCTGGGTAAAGCCTAAGTTACCACCTTCACCAACGATGGCCGTACGTAGCTCATTGCCGTTGACCCGTACTGCGTCATTGGCACGGTCGCCGACATCAGCATGGCTCTCATTCACGCTTTTCACATAAGTACCGATACCGCCATTCCAAATGAGATCAACAGGCGATTTTAACAACGCACTGATTAACTCATTGGGTGCCATGCTGTCTTCAGCGATATCAAAACGCTGTTTCATTTCAGCACTGAGCGTGATGCTCTTATCTTGGCGGGAGAAAACGCCACCTCCTTGGCTAATAAGCGACTTTTCATAGTCATCCCAAGTCGAACGCGGCATGTCAAATAAGCGGGCACGTTCTGCGTGTGAAGCAGCAGAATCTGGATTCGGATCAATAAAGATATGTAGATGGTTAAATGCAGCGACCAGCTGGGTATGGGTTGATAGCAGCATGCCATTGCCGAATACGTCACCACTCATATCGCCAATACCAACCACGGTAAAGTTATCACGGTTTTGAATGTCCATGCCGCGCATACGGAAGTGACGTTTGACCGACTCCCAACCACCGCGTGCAGTGATACCCATGGCTTTGTGATCGTAACCAACCGAGCCACCTGAGGCAAAGGCATCGTCGAGCCAGAAGTCATATTCAGCAGACAAGGCATTGGCAATATCAGAGAAGCTGGCGGTTCCTTTATCAGCCGCGACCACTAAGTACGGATCATCTTCATCATGACGCACGGTGTTGGCTGGCGGGACAATTTTTCCATCAACGAT
>Ga0208435_100241_pt1 | contig 17168 bp, 20 predicted proteins | sample 24_taG_FD_184097 | JGI IMG/M metagenome (GOLD analysis project Ga0208435, IMG submission 184097) | Marine viral communities from Cariaco Basin, Caribbean Sea - 24_WHOI_OMZ (SPAdes) (version 2) | ecosystem: Environmental > Aquatic > Marine > Oceanic | place: Caribbean Sea: Cariaco Basin...
CCAACCCTAAACCGGTTTAATAGCGCCCCGTTGCAGCACATAGCTCAACACGCCCGGATAGCTCAGTTGGTAGAGCAGGGGATTGAAAATCCCCGTGTCGGTGGTTCGATTCCGCCTCCGGGCACCACTCTTTCCCTCCAATCAATAACTTAGGAGGGATTTAAGAGTTGTCCCATCATTAGTCCCCACATCCCAGATTTGCTTAGAAAACACTCAAATACTGTCTGAATCTAATCTTTACGTATCCCTTTGCGATATTAGCTCTGTATAACCAAATCTTCCGTAACCGCCTGTTCTGCCCCTGCATTCAACCACAAAGTCACTTTCTAGCCAATTGCTTGGCTGAACGGCACATTCGTCAGAGCTCATTCAGATCAGATCGAATGCCTGGTTCTACACTTCGCTCGCTGAAAAAGCGCAACCAGCTCCTGATCATCCAGCCTGTCTACCATATCTTCGTAAACTTCAGCAGGAACGCAGTAAAAAATGGGTTTATTCTGATTCAAAACGGCGATTGGGAATCCCTGCCCAGAATCCACTGCAGCCTCCGGATTCTTTTTGAATTCAGAGATACTTACTTTTGCTTCGGACAAAACTTGATTGGTCATGTAAAAGCCTCAATATAGGGATTAACTAACAAGCTTGGGCTCCAGAGATCGGCACAGCCCCTACCACTCATCGCTTCTCTCCATTGCCTTCCATGAGATCTCCTGAAGCGCCTTCTCCGTCAAACCACGCATCCCAATCTTCTGGGTCAGTAGCCGGGTCAGTGGGTCGCTCGAATTTCTTTACCGAACCTTTCAGTCTATCCTGGGGATCCAACTCGTGGGCGAGCGGGTCTGCCAACTCGTCCGCGTGGGCTCCGCGGGGGTTCAGGTCTTTGAGTAGTTCCTGTTCTGTTGGTCGTTTCTTTTTCATGGGGACCTCTCGCTTCAAGATCTTCTACCAGTGTATCAAACTGGTAGATTCATAGATCCAACAACAACGTCAGGTTCAAGATGAGATCATTGGGCGGTTACCTTGGAGAAATATCCAGGCGCTGTTAATGGCCGATCTTGCCGCGGCAAAAAGGTCCGCTTTATCAATGCAAGCGGAAGCCTTTAAAAGCGATTATTAGTGTTCGCTTTTTGTTTAAAAGCGCAAACGATCGGTCGAGTAAAATGAATATGGCCGTTTGTGTAGCTGACAAGACGGGCCTTTCAAATGCCACGGGAGGTCTTACTATATTCGGCGTGAGCTCTATCGACTTTTTATTACAGCCGTCTGGCTGAGCAGCTTTGCTACGATCTTCTAAGGCGAGCACGGTGAACATGAAAAAACGAGCACCCACCTGTAGGATCAGCTGAAATCGCCGTGCTCAATTTTCTGGAGTACCGACGCTATCCGACAACAACCCTCTGGGGTACCCAACAGGTCGCAAGGTCGTTCATCCTCAAGCGCTGGAGTCGGTCGCTGGAGCCAATCCAATGCTCGTTCCCGCGACTCCCAGGTTCGTATCGCCTGGTGTACAACATCGATTGCGTGGTGCGTGATGACCAGTTCCATTCCGACAGGTACTATCTGCGACCATTCTCTGAGCGTATCTGAAACCGGAGCGTCCGGGTCACACTGGGCCACGAGATCACTCAGGCTGTAACATTTTCTTTCCCTCATATAAATCTGTCCGACTGGGTATTGTCATTCCATTTTCCAACGAACAATCCTCAAAAGGAAAGGGGTAGGGTCACAAGAGTGCTCTCCTGGCCAATTGCTTGGTCAAACAGCGCGTTCGTGTATTGTGGAATCAGACCGGTCGACAATCTAATTCCAACACGGAGCTTTCCTATGAATTACGAACTCAACCAAATCAGCGAGGTGCTGAAAGAGGCCCTCATCATTGCCTGGACACTTGACCACTTTAAAAGCGCAAAAGTCTCTTTTGAACTGTCCTGTCTCGACGGCAGCACAGCAACGGTCACCGAGACGCTGGACCACCTGGACGATGACACCGATAACTCCGGATCATCCATCCAACGAACCCCGCCACAGCGTTCGCTCGCGGATAAGCTGGGCGACATTAAGCAAAACACCTGGTTCTGACGGGAGACTGAAAATGAAATCGATCACGCAAGCAAAACAACTGGCAGCCGCACTCGCGTCAGAATTTGGCGCTGACGACCTGCACATTAATGTGCAAATGCGGCGCGGTGAGAACTGGATCAATCTGGACATGTACCAGAACTCCGAGGAGCCAGAACGTCTCCTCGCGACCTTGGATGTCGATACCGGCTCGCACATTCTGGTGGATAACGCGAAAACCCTGCACTAAGGCCGAGGCCTCCAAGACACGCCCCGATCACTCCCTTGTGGCCGGGGCATTTTTATGGAGACGCTACGTAAGCTATGGGAGAACGCCCCTCTGGATCTGCTGAATAAAACATCTCAGGCGATGAATATTTTCTTGAGAATCCAGCATGTCGTTGGGCGCCATGTTACCAAGGAAGCGCCTGTTCCGGCTCATCCACTCACGAGCTTCCTTTTCATTGCCTTCAAACAGATCAAGCGCCTCGCTCCAAACCACACTTTTGAGTTCAGAGATGCTCTGTTGGCCGGGAAAGTTCATGTCCCCGCTCTCCGGAACCCCGGTGTTATTTGGCTCTGTCTGGTCTGGCATAGGATTCTCCTTTGGCCCAAATTGAACCGGCAAGCACACTCTCCAGCATATTACGGTTTCTGTTTTTTTACACCGACACTGGTAGGCCGACCACCTCTGCCTTTTGGCTGAGTGATGCCCAGCGCTCCCAGCCAGCTCTGATCACGCCCCAGAGCCATTACCAGCAACCCCAGGGCTCTCATGTGCTCGTGCCGCGTGCGTTCGGAGGCAGAGTGGTTCGGCAACCACTCGTTCCGAAAATATTGCGCATGCTTCAGCTTGATCTGCTCTGGCCTCACCACCTCAGGAAATCGCTTTTCGATAACCACAACGACGTTGTGGATACGGTTGATGTAGCGCGTGCGCTCATTGGGTTGCAGCCGGCGGAAATCAAGATTCTCCAGCACACGGTCAAGCTGCATGACGGGTCCCTCCAATGTACGAACTCGCAACACTGATGCGGTTATGCCCCAGCTGCCTGGAAACCTCTGCCCGGGCAATTCGGTCCATGACCTTATCCCGAATCGGTTGCTTGAGCGGAGATGGTCCCTCCAGGATTTCCTCGTAAACATCCTGAGCAAATCCTGCCCGCAGTTCCTGAAAGCTGGGGATGCCCGCTTTCTTGAGAATCAGGCGACACGGGTTGATCTCTCGCAGCAAAAACCGCTTCACAGTGTCGGTTTCAGACAGCAGATTTTTTGAGCCCTTCGGTCGAACTTCGATCGCGAACTGGAGGGCTTCCATGCGGAACTCGTTGGCCCGGACGGTGCGGTCTCGACTTTTCCGGCCACCTTTACACCCTTCAAGGATCGCGGCCTCTCCCGTCCTCTTGATTTCCCTCATCATTCGGTCAAGGTCAGCCAGAATCGCTTCCCGAACCCGCATCCCCCAGGCCCGCGCCAGCATCATAACTGCAGCCGCCAGGCAGAACCCTTCAACCATCGCCCGGTCTACGGCATCCTTCGTATCCACGACATCAGCCTGAATCTCCCGTTTCCGCACCGATTTCCGGCAAACACCGAGAACCTCCTTACCGGAGATTTTCAAAGCATTGTCACCACGGAATGCCCGCATGATCACGTTCATGGTGCTGATCAGGTTATGCGCATAGGCCACACTGATTTGGGCATCAACCGTGCCATCAGGCCACTGGTATTCTCCTTCAATCCGCTGGCGAACATACTGGCCGAAGGACAAAACAAACTCCCGATCAATATCCCGCGCATCGGTAACGCCATGGCGCCGGCAAAAATGAATGAATGTAACCGCCCGCCGCTTGTGCGTGGCTCTGGTGTTGTAGTGGGAAACGCGGCTGTAGTAATCGTCCAGCGCCTCCCTTACCGCATATCCGAGCTGCCGCCCTTTTCCGAAATTTTCTTTGCTACTCGGCCGCTTCTTACGGGACGAACGTCGCCCTCGTGAAACCTGTTTGTTACTCATAACAACCTCCTCAATGATCAAATGAATGTACAGATGTGCGCGGCAAGCCATATGAAGCTCCTTGTGACCTCCAGGGCGGAGCGGCCCCCGCGCTGATGCTCCGCCCCAAGAGGTCACATTAAGTGTGGGTGCAGGCCCGGCTAGGGGCCGCCAGAGGGAGCATCAATCGTGCTGCTGTACCAGCACTGACTCGTCACCATTGCGGTACCGTGAAACGCTGCCTGTCGATAATCGACTGCGCGTTCTGGGGAGCGGCATCACCTGATCAGAGTGATACCCGCAGGGTGGGTGTGCCGTGAGGCGGTAGGATGGCCAGGTTGAGTGAGCAGCCAGCGATAATCAGCGCTGGTAGCGTTCCCTGCTGCTCGTCTGCGGGTAGTTAACGTAGAGGTTTCCCGCAGTTTTCCGGCCATTAAAAAGAACCGTAAGGCGCTGATACCATTACCTTTTAAGTCCCTAATTCAACATTCATCTCATTATGTAAACCGCATTACGCCGGAGTGGAAAAACGAGATGTTTTTTTATAAAAGCCAGCAGAGATACTGGCAATGGGAGAGGGCTCGGAAGCATTGCTACCGATGTGGGGACGGATCACGAGGATCACTTTGAGGGGGGACCGAAACGGTCATTTCTAGTGCCCCGGACGAACCGGGATTCAGAGTGCTAACCAGCACTGCCCTACTCAGTCATAGAACTGAGCGTTGGGTGGGACTTGAGAATAAGTTTGCCCACCGCGAGGCTCTCTATCAAGCTGAGAAAACGCAGATTTTCCTCAAAAACTCAGGAATTCCAGCGTTCAACGCCTCTGACGCCGCAGAATCTCGTTTACGTCACCAGCTCCAAGGAAGCTCTCCTCATGACTTGCTGGCGGAAAACAGGAACACAGACCGCAAAGACCGAGTCAATAGTGCGTGCCCCTTACTGCGTTCTGCTATGGGGAATGCAGAGATCACTGCCCTCCCCGATCAACCACTCCGATATCCTGTCAATCACTCTATTCAAGTGATCTTCACTCGCGCCTTTTATTTCGCATTCCCAGAGTACGCATGCCCGCCAGTTCATCCTGTGAAGCTCTGACATTTTCTGTCTATCCCGGCGTATGTTGCCCTCGATTTTAGTCCTCCAGAAATCAGGTCTCGTTCTGGGCCATTTAAACAATCGACATTGATGGCCATGCCAGAAACATCCATTTATCAGGATTGCCGCTTGATACTTAGGTAACACAATGTCGGGTGAGCCGGGCAGATCTTTACGATGTAGCCTGAAACGAAATCCTCGCGCATGAAGCCACTGCCTGATCACGACCTCTGGCCTAGTATTCTTTCCCTTGATGCCAGACATCATCCTTGAGCGAGTTCTTGCATCGACTATATCGGTCATACTGTAATTTGCACCTGGTAAAAAAAGTGTTACCTGGTATGCTAGCTTCCAAAGTGATCTTGGCGAAGCATCAATGACTGACACCATCAAAATCATCGACCTTTTTGCGGGCCCGGGTGGCCTTGGAGAAGGATTTTCCGCTTTTCAAACTGATGCCGGCTCGTTCCCTTTCAAAATTGTCGCCTCCATCGAAAAAGAGGAAAGCGCCCACAAAACGCTCACACTCAGAGCCTTCTACCGGCAATTTCTGGGCAAGAAAGTGCCAGATGCGTATTACGCATATTTGAGCTCCGATGGCAAAGTCAGCGCTGAAGACTTTTTTTCCGAGAAATACGCGGAGGAATGGGCGACAGCAAAACGAGAAACGTTAGGCGGCCCGACGGCATTAGGTAGCGAAGACCACGACCAGATATTTTCTGAAATTGAACGCTCACTTAAGGGACACAGCGGACCCAAATTAGTAATTGGCGGGCCGCCGTGTCAGGCCTATTCACTCGTTGGCCGTGCCCGAAACAAAGGGATCAAGGGCTATACCGCAGAAAAAGATGATCGCCATTTCCTTTATCAGGAGTACCTGAAGGTTCTGGACCTGGTGCAGCCGGATATTTTTGTCATGGAAAACGTCAAAGGACTCCTGACGGCCAAGGTAAACGGCGAGTCAATCTTTGAGAGAATACGTAAAGATTTACAGTGCCCTGCACGCGCGCTGAACAGTGATCGCGAAGAAATAGAATATGAACTGCTTCCGCTAGCTTGCCCCTTGGAAGACTTGGGTGGGCAGGGACATTTCCGCAACAAGGATTTTGTCATTCGTGCGGAGGATTTCGGCATTCCTCAAGCTCGTCACCGGGTAATTCTGCTGGGTGTTCGCAAGAATTTTAGAAAAAACAGTATTAACGGAGAGCTGCTCGCGAAGTGGAGAACGGACAGTCAGGTAACTCCGGGGCAGATTCTGGCAGATTTACCAAAGCTTCGGAGCGGATTGACAAGATGCAAACCAAATGACTTCAAGTCATGGCGAGATAATCTACGCAACGGATTCTTGAAGGTATACAGTGCTCTGTCGTTTTCTGAAGTTGCCCAAGACAATGCTCGACGCGCCTATGAATCTGCATCTGAAGACCCAGGTCAAGGAGGAAGGTTTGTCCCTCTCTCGGGCAACCAAGCGACACGAATGCCTGACCGGCTAAGAGACTGGTACAAAGATGAAACAATGACGGGGGTTATAAATCATCAGGCTAGAAACCACATGGCCGAAGATCTTCATCGGTACCTTTTCGCAAGTTGCCATGCATCAGCCAATAAAGGTTCATCACCGCGTTCAGCAGACTACCCTGAAGAGCTCGCACCTGCACACAAGAACTGGAAGAGTGGTAATTTTGCAGACAGATTCAAGGTTCAAGCTGAGAACCGCGTCGCTAGTACCGTGACCAGCCATATCTCGAAAGACGGGCATTACTTCATACACTACGATCCTTCGCAGTGCAGAAGCTTAACCGTGCGTGAAGCGGCCAGAATCCAGACGTTTCCTGACAATTACTTTTTTGAGGGAAATCGCACACAGCAGTATGTTCAGGTTGGTAATGCCGTGCCCCCATTGCTGGCCAGATACATCGCAGAAGCGGTTTACAAAATCATTCAGGAAAGCAGACGCTGAAAGTCGACACGCTCGCTTGGCGAATCGTGCAACCTTGATCCAATACCAACTGACTGCTTTCTGCTTGAGTTCAAGAAAAAAGAACATCGCTCTATAGTCACCACACTTCGTTTATAGTGGTGGCTTACCATCTACTTAGGTGCTTGAAATCATTGAACCACTACATGACTTGCTTTAACCACCTACAGTAAGGGATCCTGTTTCCAAGTCCTGTGTTCCGGACACCCCTTCGAATGCCCGAAACTGAAGCCCAATCACAGATCAATCCTTTTCAGGCATCAAGCTCCTTATACCTGTCAAACTCGTGAGGAAGAAGGCTTACCAAATCATCGGGTTCCATTGCATAGAAGTCATAAGTACGCTCAAATTGTTTTAACACCTGACTTAGACGGCGCGCACTAGAGCCACCAGCCCCTCGTTTTCGCTCACTATTCTTCTTATCCCAAAACAAATGATAAATAGCTCCGATCAGGGAGCTGTTTGTTATGAGCTTCTGATTTGCTGCAACCTGTGCCCATAGCTCACCGGGGGTGTTCACAGGACCATTGAGCAAAACCTGCAGCTGTTCCTCCATATCCTTGTGTGCAGCATAGACCTGCCAAATTGACGCAAGGTAATGACGATAATAGCGTTTCCAATTATCAGGCTCAGCTATCCAGATCGCCAGCTCGCCAGGCGAGTAATGCCCACGACTGCGCTTGCACAACCTATCGAACAAGTAAGCCGAGCACCAGCTCCAAAAACCTTTATCACGTTCAGCTGACTGTATCCCTAGGTTATGGACTATCTCATCGAGCCCCTTCGCAGTCTTCAAGCGATCAGAAAGGTCCAATGCATCAAGCCATACGGTATCACCACCAATCTCAGTTGCATATTCCGAAGGAATCACCAACTCTTGTGGGAACTGCTGAGGGTGCTCCGTTCTAAGGCTGTCGAGGTACTGTATAAATCGTTCAATACCTTCTCCGGTTAAACGACAAATTTTCATTTCCACACCCCCGAGTCAAACTCTTCAATAATCTGATTTCGAACACTAATCTGGCCGCTGATAAGCCTGACGGCATCATCTAACCAACCCTCATGATCATCTGTGTTCTCATCAGGAACGCCTGCCCCTAGCTGTCTCGCAAACAAGAGCCACCGTGTAGAAAGCTCATCAGGATCGCTTAACTCCGGATCCCAGTCGCCATAGACAATTTTGGCAAGAATCTGACGCATAGCCGCAGGCAGAATAAAGCCACGAAATAATAGCGAGCGAACTACCTGATCCTTACTGCCCAGCTCCTGTTCGACCTGGAGCGTTGCGTTCTGGTCATCATAATTGATCCTCCAGAGGGCGCCATAGCTCGACAGATCCGCGCTTGAAACTGGCAGAATGCTCTTGTGGTTTTGATCCGGCTTATTATCTTTATCATGTGGTTTGACATTTTCGGCAATGGCCTCCAATAGGCCACGGCGTTTGTCAACCACCTTCACCCTGAAGGACAGCCCTTCCGCGTCATCAAACTGCTCAAGCGAGATAGCATTTCTTCTTACGCTTGGAGAGACCCTACCTAATTCTTTCCGGGAGAAACGCGTTTTAGACTGCCCCTCAAGAAACACAGTGCTTTCAGGCGAAAGTTGATAGTCAGCAAGATCGACCGAGACATCCACGACAGGTCTTTCATGGAACTCACCGCGCAACCTTATGACAATGTCCTCACGGAGGATTTTTTTACGGCCCGTAAAATTAAATCGCTTCATATTGTTTCCAGCGCCTCCGTTTTTACGTCGACGATGATGTCGCGATCAGGATCAAACCCAGCCACCCTCACTTCAAAATCGTTTTCTCGCGCAGAGAACTCTATCGTGTTACCACCAAGTTCCAAGTTCTCTACATTCTGCACTTGCGGCTGATCAACATACTTTGCGCTATCAAGTGCGAAATCGTTTTTGTGGTATTTTTTTAAAGCACTCGCTTTCGAAGCCCCCACGAAGTCGTATGCCACTGTGACTTTGTAGGATCGGGGTGAGGTCAAAGGCTCTCTGGGCCCTTTTAAAACGAACCCCTCATCTACTTTTGAAAGCCTGTAGTGCCTCGGCCTCGGCTCGGGGGGATGCGGGGGGCTCGGCTCAGGTTGATCACCCGTGTCTCTTTTCTTCTTTTTAAGCCTTTGATCCGGAACGTCTTCCTCACTCTCTGGCTGCTCCAGATAAAAGATATCTGAGAGCACTGTAAAGTCCTCTTCCTCGTCACCTTGGCTCATCAGCTGCAGAGCCTTACTGACGCTGAGCCTAACGAAATCTATCGTAGTTGGCCCCCACTGGTACTTCCCTTTAAATTTCGTCGCATTCTTCTCCCACTCTGTATGAGCGGGATTCTCAGAATCTCCGAGAAGAGTGGCTAACGGCCCGCCCTCTATTACCACCAGACTTATAAACCCTCTCACCTTGGGCACACGATCCTCAGGTATGGTGATGCCTTCGCGAATAAAGCGGGGCTTGCGCGATTGGTCTGAAAGATCTCTGGTGAGGTACATATCGAAATGCGATTCGGCCGCCGCATCACCTTTTTTCTTGTTCTTAATGTAGAGCGGGCATTTCAGGTGCAGGATGGCATTTGGCTCCAAGACCTTTTTCTGGCACTCAGCAGCCAGTTCGGGCGTCATATAGTCCTTGTTCCACGAGGGCTTAGAGGGAGCTTCTGGTAGTCTTAAATCGATCGTGTGGACTCTATTTCCTGCAACAACATCAGAAGCGAGCCTCACTAACGACTCCATTTCCGACAGGCGGGACTCTGGCAGCAGAGAACTGAGGTTCTGATGAATAGAATCAGCGTCAATTATGTGTGTCGTCATACCTCTGTAACCTCCACCAAAAGATGACCGTTCAAGATTGGCCAGAAATACTCATTCACGACATATTTTGAAAGTGTCTTCACGGAAATGTCTTCCTGAACGTACGGCATGATCAATGAAAGACCTGTCTCTTCCCGATTTCTGGCAAGACCAAAATCCTCAACGACTTGGCTGAATAGGGCTTCGCTTTCAACAGGCATTGGAAAGTAATCATCCCCGCTGTCATCCTCGTCGAACACTCCCCACCATGCGTCTGGCGTGTAAGCAACACCATCCACATGATGGGATTTGAGTACACTCTGGCCAGCAATCAGGCATCTCTGATCCGTGTCTCGAACGGTAACCGCTATAAACATTCGGATTCCGCTGGTCTTAGGGACCACATATTTCCCTATCCCATGTCGCCCTCTTACCCCGTCTTGCTTTCCAGACTGCCCCTCAGCACGCATGAAGTAATAAAAAGAATTGCCTGGTTGCTCGTCGTTGACTTTCTCATCACCGACAAGACCACAGGTATTGAAGTCCTCATACACCAGAAACCTACATGGGTCAGATGCAGAGGGAGGGGAGTCCAAACCATTATCCCCGGCAGTAAAATGCTTCCACGCCTTTTCAGGAATATAAGAGCTCAAGACCCCGCTTTCAGGCTCGTGCTTACCAATGCTCAAACGGACCCTTACCGGTTCCTGCGATGTCGGATCCACCTTTGCATCAAGTGAGTTTTGGATCAGCTCTCTTATCAGAGCCTGCGCATCCTCATCAATGCTCGCATTCGTAAAAAAACTAGCCTGCATCGGGTCCCTGGATTTCTGACTCCGACGCTTGCGCTCAAACCTCCAACTAGCTTCCATGGCCGCCCTCCAGCGTCATTATTGTGATTTTCTACAGAATCAAAGCTTAAATATTTCGTCCTCGTCAGCGCCTTTGCTATCGAATTTCGACTTCATATCTTCAACAGCTTTCTTTAGCGTTTGATAGATTTTCTTTGCGTCATCCTCTGTGTACGAGTAGTTGCTCCTGTTTGATAAGTTGCCAATCAGCTTAATATCCTTGAGCGCCTTTGTGACTCTAGCCTCCGCTAAACGAACGAACTTCTCTCTATCTTTACTATCAGCCATAGAAAAACCTCACCGCAGACATTTTTAACGTACACAGAGTCGTACATTTTTTATATATTGTCAATATATGGCCGATTTTTATGAGTTCGGGCGCACTTAAATTTCACCAGGCGCTCAGCTACAGGTGCACATAGCCGAACTCGATGCTCAGTTACCACCCTTAAGTAGAAAGCAGCTGATGGAAGCGTTAATGAAGCGTCTGTGGATCCCTGCGGTCGGTCAAGGTAGATCCTGATGGAATTTTGCGACTGCAGAGCCCTAAGACCCACCACTTTCTCTTGGCCGCCCATGATTTTCAAAACCGCCCTGCCAAAGTGACGACGCATAGCTGCTCGATCGAGGATGAGAGTCCTTCAAGTGCACCACAAGTGGACTATCTGCGTTATCAAGTAATCAGTTGCTATTGATTCAGCTTAAGTTAGTCCACCTGGGGTTGACTTGGAGTCAACTCGGTTGTGCGAGCTCCAAAGTCTGCGTCAAATACTCTCAGATCCTCCTCTGACCATCGGGCTGTACCCGGGCCGAACATGTATGGCCTGGGGAAGAAGCTGTCGTTTACCCACTGCCAGATGGTATGGGGCGCTACACCATAGCGTTCGGCAACCTCGCGGGTTTTGAGATACATAGCTAATGCAATCTGATTTGATTGATGTTGTTCGGATACGTTATCGGAATGAAGGACTTCTGTGAGTCGTCAAATTCAACTGTTCCAGCATTTACACAGAGGCACCGTGGTGCGCAGCCTATTTTTCATTGGAAAGGGGAGGGGGGAGATGATCAGTTCATGGATGGATGTCCAAGTACGAACCACAATCTGCAAGAACTCGAAGTACGAACCACCTCTGGGCAAGTCCGTCTTCGACAGGGGCCTCATTTAACGCCCACAGGCCCGTCTCACCTGGCTTTCCGATTACAGTGAGCTATGGGATGGTTCAGGCGGGCCTTTAAAAACGTACTTTGGTTTAGGTACCACCCTGAAAACGTACTTTGGGCGGGAAGTAACTAAACGTCTCGCGACCACCAGGCCTTGAGCGCCAAATATTGCGGATCGGAAGCGTGAGAACTGGAGTTGGATATCCAGAGCATCGATTGAGAGGAGGATCTGGCGAGTGATGAATCTGACATCCATCACTCGCCAGAGCCGAAACCGACGCTTCTGCACGATGCGAATCGTCAGCGACCCGCTGCCTCGGCTTCAAACGCGACAATATCCTTTTCGTGCCAGCGCGTCGTGGATGGACCGAGCCTGTAGGGCTTCGGAAAGCGTCCCAGCTGAACCCAACGCCAGATGGTAGACCGAGCTACCCCAAACCGCCTCGCCACGTCTTCATCTCTCATGTACATACCTGAACTCCTCAACTGTTTATCGGTACAGATAGATTAGCGAGATGGAAGCTCTGGCAGGGGCGTCAAATTAGCGGATTTTCGTGATTAGACCGAGATTTGCCGCGTTCTCACTATATTTCCCCGTTTAGTTGAAAAAGCGCTTCAACACTTTTGTCGCTTGAAAATAGGAAGCAATCTGCTTGCAGCTGATTTCTCTGCCTGCTCCGTCGTGCCGGTAGGTGGTCGCCAATGAGCCCCCACCGTGTTCACACATGAACTCAACGAGATCGTCCTCATCATTTTCGACAGCAAGCATCATAGGCGTATAACCTTTAACAGGATAAGTGTGCACAGCATTCGGATCTGCGCCTTTCTGAACCAACATCCGAGCCATTGCCCGGAGTTCATCGACATCGAGACGGTTTTTCACCGCTCCAATAACCATATCCTGTACCGCAGCAAGAAGAGACTGATATCGAGGATCGTTGTATTGCTGGCGGAGCCTTCTCTGCACCTGTTCCAGCGTCAATCCTTCCTGTCCCCCTGAATAACGACGAATAGTGTCCAGCAGCATTTGATCATTAGGCGCATTCTGGAGTTGCTTCATCGGGGAAGCTTTCCCTGTTACCAAACCGATTCTTTCCAAGCAGTGGTATAGAGGAGTACTCATTTCGACCCCCGCTCGAAAATCGGGCTCACATCCCATGTCCAGCAATGTTTCGAGCACCTCAATCTGGTTCGTATTCAGCGCTGCATGCAGGGGAGCAAGCCTCTTCTTCTGGGTGCGGCAGTTCAGTGTCTGATGGTTGTGTTTGACTTGGCTGATAGCTTTAAAAAGTCCGGGGGCAAAGTCCTGATTACTGAGCTCGGTAACATCAAGGGCCAGAACGGAGAGCAGTAGAGCCGACTCGTCGGATTGAGAGAGCTTATCAGGATCCGCTCCGGCTTTGAGCAAGGCGGAAACCGCATCTCGATCTCCCAACCAGGTGTAATAGACCAATTGCGGCCACTTTTTACTCGGGCCGTCTCCAGTGGTGATTCGCCTGTCGGGATGCCGAAGGTCTGGTTTCTTGTGCCCCAACTTATCTGTAACCAGGATCGGCCCGACCAGTGCCTGATCGCGTCGTGGATACTTTGCTCCCGGAAACGCCCCAGATTCTGGAAACCTTTTCCCGAAATGTCCCCGATAAAAATCAATGAACCACGGCTCCACGTGGTCATCGTATTTGGACCTGAAGTCCTGCTGCTCAGGTTTCAGTGGTAACTCCATACCAAGCAATACCTGGGCGTTGCGAAGCTTCTTCAGAAACGTTTTGTCTGGGCGGTCCAGCATCGCCGTAACTACCAGAGCTTCGAGAATAATGGTTTCCTGATTCCGTCCTGCCCGGAAATAGGCATATTCAAAGGCCTTTTTGTAATCGTTGGCCGCCAGCTCCAATGAGCCCGACAGCATATGAAACCGGGCTTCAAACCAATGCTCCCAGAAAATAGTCGTGCCGATAGGATCAAAAGCCTGCCTTTTTTGGCTGAAATCGGTCAGCCTACTTCGAAGCAGTTCTCGATCAGCTGGTTGCTTAGACCTAAAAGGATTCAGGCCCTCTGCCAGAAAGTTGATATCTGCATGCAGACGCTGAGTATCCACCGTTTCAGCAGAATGCGCTTCCGCCAGCACATAGCCGATGGGCTTATGGTGTTTGCCGGTGCGGAGGCTGCCTAAACCATGGGTCAGTGCAATATGCCCAAATGTCTGACGTCGAAACCAATCTACAGCCCGAGCAATTACAAATAGAGTATAGAGCCGCATCGAATCAGCTTGCCCCAACACACCCCTTGCTTCTGGCGAACGGAAAAGAGTCTTCAGTGACGATAGCGACGGCAACTCAATTCCTGACTGCCACCTTCGGAATTGATCGGCGTGTTGTTTGCTCCAAGTCGACACGTAGCCAGGCCATGGGCGAATCTTCACTGAGGCCCAGGAGGCCGTGATCGCAATCGCTTGCTTTCGGTCATTCAACAGCGTTTCAGCAGCCGGTCCCTGGAGCCGTCTGCATAACTCCTTGAGCGCGAAAGCTCCATAAAAACTGAATAGGTGGGCCGCCAATAACTGTTCCGCTTTCTCGCGCGACACCCCCTCAAGGCTTAGTTTGGCTACGAACGCACTGTACTGTTCAAAGAAACGTTCAAGCCACCGGACTATGTCGTTCGCAAATTGCGCATCAACATGGTGTTCCAAAGGCTCGTGCAGCCCCCGCTTCACCGCCAGCCCGACAAACCGGAAATCGAAATCCGGATTGGCTACCTGATCATCCAGGAATTTGCTTTCGTACTTGAGGTCCAAAGCTCGGGAAAGTGCCCGCACAATTTCCAAATGATTTGGGTAAGGAGACTTGTATTCAGGCATTGGTCCAACACCTCTGCTGCTCTAGATGCCGGATGTCCCGGGCGAGGTTGAGAAGGGCCTTCCGGTCGCTGGGACTTTTAGGAATGATTACCTTGCCGATGCCGGGTAGCTCCGCTTTCCCATGTTTCTTCCCTGACTGATACACCCACCCCTCCCGGCGAAGTCTATGGACAAGTTTGTTCACGTCTTTGTTACTGCTGATCCGTTTCATTAAACTCTCCCCTAATGAGGAAGCGGGCACAAGGCCCGCTTCTCACCGTTACTTCTTGCCAGCGTTCCGAGCCGATGCCCGCTGAGCTCTGGCACCAAACGAGTTTGCAGGTACCTGACCACCAGTTTGTTGAGCGGTGGCGCTCTGGATGCGAGCTGCATCGGATTTGGTCATGGGCTTTGCGGATACTTTCTTACTCATGGGAACGTCCTCTACTCGGTTTATTGGTTGTCCGTAATGGACACTGACAAATGTACCGAGCGAGGCCACAGTGGTAAGCAGCGCGATTGGCGGGGAAATCTCAATTCTTGCAAACTGAGAGCTCAAGGCATTGATTGCAAAAACATTAAGGTCGAGATTATTACAGAGTCCTTGTGATTGCTCTAATAGCGATTGCTTTTCATAAGCTTCTCCGATGAGGATTAGCTGGCAAAAAATACAGCATCGAGAGAATTGATTGACGCGCCTAATTAATCGTTTTTAGCAATTAGGCGCGTTTGCCACTGGTTTATTACTTGCCTTCCTTCTCGGAAGAAGAGGACAGGTATTTTTCGAACGCCTTCATGAGCTTTCGGCGTTTTGGAATCAGCTGCCCCCTCTTGTATGCCGCTCGCGTGGATGACGTGTCGATATGAGACAGCGCAAGCTCGGATACATAGTCCTCCACATTACCGACTTCAGTCGCCCAGTCCTTGAAGGCGGCCCGCATCCCATGAGCTGTCGCAACTTTCCCGGTTTCCGGGTCGAGAAAGCCGTTTCCGCCAGCCTTAATGTCAGCCTGGTGTATCTCTTTCACCGTCAGGTTAAGAGCGTTTTCGCTCATCGTTTCTTTTCCCCGGTATCCAGGGAAAATGTATGCTCCGTTGTCCCGGGGCATCATTTTTAGAATCTCAATAGCCCGGTCAGTCAGAGGAACCTTGTGGTCCTTTTTCTTGTCACGACGGCCCTTGAGCTTCCATCCCGGAACCGTCCAAACTCGCTCCTTAAAGTCTATCTCTGACCACTCTGCAAATCGCACTTCTCCCGGGCGGGCTACAGTGAGAATTTGAAACTCCAGTGCACGAGCTGGAATAGCGTCTCGCTCCTGGAGCCGCATCCAAAATGGAGGAAGGCCTTCGTAGCCGACTGTTGGTTGGTGCTCCTCATCATGAATAGCAGCTGGTGATGCGAGGAAATTTTCCAGATTGCCGCGCCAGTGGGCCGGATTCAGCCCGTTTCGGAGTATCCCGTCATGCCGAACCATTTCGCAAACGTTATAAATTGTAATTCGCACCCTCTCGGCTGTTGGTGTTTTCTCCATCCAGATCGGGTTTAACGCTTGGACGACATGCCGAGGCTCAAGGTCCGACATCAAGATATTGCCGAGCTCCGGGAGGCAGTAGTCCTCAAGGTGCTGCTCCAGCCTACGTCTCTGTTTCTCTGGATTCTTCCCTGAAAACTCAAGGCACTTTTTCTCGAAGTATTGTTGTGCGACATCCGCAAAGGTTCTCTGCTTTGCTTGCTCTGCCAGCAGCTTTGATTTTGCCGCTTTTTTTGCCGCGATTGGATCGTGGCCCTCGAAACGGATGCGATCCTTGAGGGCGCCGGCTTTTTCTCTCGCTTGAGCGAGGGAAACCTCAGGGTAAGGCCCCAACCCCAGATCGATACGCCTTGAGCCAACGACCGTTCTTAATATCCAAGAGCGCGCACCCACCGTGCTCGATGGAGCTGGTGGCCGGCAATATAAGTTCAGCCCCGAAACACCACCCACCGCATGCAGCGCCGGACATGGGTCACCAATCTTTCTACCCTTCCCCGCTTTTTTGACTGTCCCGTGGGTCAGTCGCTTGACCTGAATAGCCGTCAGCTCTGGTACAACTTTAGGCATTTTCTAACCTCCCGAAGCTCAGTGCCCCATCATCTGTCCCATCATTAACCGTGCAATTGAGCGCGGTTTGATAGGACAAAACGATACTGAAATTTGAGCGATCAGGAAGATTTAATAATACAGATCAAACAGTTAGATACTTGTTGCAGCAAGATGAGACATGAAAATGGTGCCGCCTCCGGGCACCATTAGAATTCAATGACTTAGCCCGCCTTGTGCGGGCTTTGTCGTTTCTGGGCCCTCCCATGGAGCACTCATGGGACACCTCGTTACAAAACCAAGCAACAACCCGCAGCACT
>Ga0208435_100242_pt1 | contig 17143 bp, 9 predicted proteins | sample 24_taG_FD_184097 | JGI IMG/M metagenome (GOLD analysis project Ga0208435, IMG submission 184097) | Marine viral communities from Cariaco Basin, Caribbean Sea - 24_WHOI_OMZ (SPAdes) (version 2) | ecosystem: Environmental > Aquatic > Marine > Oceanic | place: Caribbean Sea: Cariaco Basin | collected...
TAATCGTATTAACGTTATTAAAGCCTGTGACTCATGGTCTAAGTCTGCCAGTGGTGGTATTGATTGAGACCATAATACTCGTGCCGTTGACGCAGATGGTGTCATTTCCACTAGCAGGCTGGCTCATTGAGCGCTTAAGAAGGTAGCAGTTGTTGCTCTTTGCCTAGTTTGGATATGGGTTTTTAATATTATTGATTGAGATGATAAATGATAGATGGAATGGGTAAGTTTATAAACCAGATAAATAACTTATCTAGATTTCAGATGGACATTAATAGCGCAATAAAATAATAATCTAAAACCCATGCTATCAGTGACTCTAAAACAGCCTATATTAACTTATGCGTACCTAAAATTAGGTTCATGAGTTAATATAGGTTATTAGCTATTAAAAACAATAGTTTATAGTGAGTAGGAAAATTAGTGGTTCATGAACCTTAATATTACTTAGACTGAGTACAATAATTCTCATTATTTAATGAGTTCATGAGCTTGTACTAAAGATGGTGAAATCTTAAAATTATATAAGTCACATATTAGAAAAATCGGAACTAGCTATAAAGGGGAGGGATTTAGTACCCCAGGACTTGGCAATATTGTCTAAAAGCTACACCATTACATAGCTCCAACTTAAGAATATTTTCAAATTGATTGAAGCCAAAGGTAGCTTGATTTAATCGGATAGAAGCTCGAGCGCTATTAAGAGCATTATCAAGACTTTGTGTCGTAAGTGAGCCTTGAATAGAGTTATCAAATTCAGAAATAATTTTGTAAGATTCATTTTCGAATCTCGCCAAAAGATGAAGATTCCTATAATGATTTTGAATAACATTAAATAAATATGATGGTATCAAATTATTTGAATTATCTAAGTAAAAACAAACATTAAAAGTATCATTAACATAGTTAATATTTGCAAACAAAAACTGCTCATTTGGTAAATGATGAAGGTACGGATTTAAAAATTCAAAAACACCATCTGTCATCCATTTTGTCGATTTGTAACTATTACACTGAGAACATGTAGGAAAAAGATTCTTTGGATGAACTACAAATTCAGGATAATTCTCTTTAGGCATAATATGGTCTAACGTGTTAATACTGCTTATAGTGCAATATTGACAAGTATGAACTTCGTGATTATTAGGTCGTGAAATAATTTTATTTTTTAATTTTATAAATGGTTTGCTACCGTAATTATACAAACTAAGTAAATCATTTTTTTGATTCGAGGTAAAAGTTATACTTGCTGTGACTCTATGCAATGTGTTTTGTAAGAAAGCAGCATCATATGCTTGATATGATGGCAGTATTATTTGAGACAAAGCTATAATTCTATCTTTATAAAATGGAGGTGTTTCATTCTTCTTCTTTTTCTTTGATGAAACTACTTCAGTAAGAAATACTGCACTAGGATCTTGTAATGGATTTAGATTAATCATATTGATTCGTTACCATGCTATTTAATAGAATAGTAAGGTTTAAGCTTAGAGGCACATTGTTCGTTTTAAGTAAATTTATAATTTCGTTATAACTGTAACCCTTATTAATTAATATTTGCAATTCATTTTTGAATTGAGAGGTTGTATCTCTAGCACCAAAAATATCATCTGTAATTTTAGTTAAATTCTCTCCAAATGTTTCAATAGAAGGATGCTTGGCACTTAAAACATTATTTTCATTTCTTACAACATAAACATTTTTAGATAGAATACCTTGTACAATGATTGGAGAGTGAGTCGCAATAATACAATACGATTGGAATTTTTTAACTAATAGATGGATACTATTAATAAGCTTAGAAATAGCATTTGGATGCAAGTGCGTTTCTGGCTCATCAAATATGATTAATGAATCATAGCGAATATTAGCTAATATCTCCGTTAAAATAAAAATAAAAATTGACTGCCCTGAACTGAATTTATTGAGAGCATTACTAATTTCAATGACATTCAATTCGTATTCAAACTCAGTTTCATTCCATGTTTTCCATTGATCGATAGTATTGTTTAAAAAGAAATTTTCAACAATTTCACACCAATGATCGAACCTTTTATTTTTTTGAACTTTTTGAATGGAGTTAAAAAATCTTTCCTTTAAATCATCCTTAGTAAGCGTATATTTTTCACCGTTTCTTTCCTGTTTTAAACCACAATATACGTAATTGATTTTTGATGAGCTTTCTGGAATTCTAAAATCATCAAAAACACTATAAGATACAGCAATGACCTTACTGAAAAGCGGTATTCTAGGAGTAAAGGTATCTAATACGTGATTAGCCAAATCTATCGGTAGCTTTGAAATTAATTGGGTTTTTCCGACGCCATTCTCACCGATAAGCGCATAAATTCTATTAGGAAGAATGGAGTTATCATTAAAATCAAAAGGTATCTTTAAAGTATCAATATCGTTTGAATAATTGGGATTGTAGAGATATTCAAACGAATAAAGATTGCTTAGATCATAGCCATCAATAATATAACGGGCTTGACGCATTAATTGCTCTTGACCATCAAACCTGATTAAACTATTTTTGAAATCCGAAGAATTCTCAAAGTATTCACTTATTCTTGGAAAAAAGGCAACATCATTAAAGGCCTTCAAGATGGTTAAATAATTATTTCCGAAAAAATCTTTGATACTTTTATAGTAGTCAATTTTCTCTCCCAATGAACAATATTCTTTCTCTAATTTCTTAAACTGGTATGGCAAGCTCAGTGTTGTGCTTTTGGAATCAATTGATATTATTTTCAACAACCCTAATATTGTGTGTTGATCTTTATATTGAACTGACAATGTGAATTGATTTTTACTTGAATAATCATCCCACATTGTTGGATTAAGCAAGATATAGGAAGGATGATTTTCATTTAGCTTTTCTATTATATCTTTATCTTTATCTTTATTAACAAAAATTGGGGTATGATTATCAACTATATCTTTGAATTGATTTTCACTATCCAAAATATCCAACTCAAATATTGAGATACCATGTTCATTAAAGCTTTTTAAGCGATATTCAAGTGAGTGGCTATTAAATATTGGATTTAGGGTGTAATAGAAAAACTTTACTTCTTCTTCCGTGTTATTGACAGTAGGGGATATAACTAGATTAAGAAGTTTGAAGAAATTTTCATCCGAATTAGTGAAGTCATATCTATCGAGTAGTATTTCTTCCAGTGTCCAATCATTATTATTTACGTAGTGCTGTTGCAAGTCGAGTCTAGCATCCGCGAATCTAGGGTCCGTAGATGGTTTAGCCCGTAAATTTAATATTGAGTCGAAAAAACTTACAGAATCAATTTTATTGAATAGCTTTTTTTCTTGTTGAGCAAGGATTCTTAAGATTTCTAATTTTATATTTTTATTGAGCTGTAAATTTTTCATACCTTTCCAAAGTTCTTCAGTTTAATCTCAAAGGATTATTGTTCAATAGTGTTGTTCTTAAATAATTGTAATAATATATTAAATAAAAAAATCGTGCTAGCAGTCCGCCATCTAATTTATTAGTTATAACTCTTGCAAAAGTAGCAGGAGATTTTGCAATAGCTAATACACTCACAACTGTCTAAGAACCATACCAAACATAAGTAAGCTACTCGAAAAAAGCAACTCCTGACGTCAATCCCGTAACCCTAAACTTGATGCACAGGGGTCAATATAAGTCTTTAGATATGATAGAAACTCAGGGATATTCAGATGTGAAGTTTATCAATAATCGATTAATTATTAAAACGAATGGATATACCGAAAATAATTCAAGCTTTTGCCGCAGTCTGCAAGTTACAGGGAAGTATGTTTATTCAAAGAATAATTATGGTTTTATTCAAAAAATCATAAATTGAGAAACTGATAATATAGCCCTAAATTATTGTGTTTAAAATGGTTTGAAGGTGTGAGCCATATTCTTTTTTGTTAGTTTCGTTTAATGTACTCACAAACATTCCCATTCGATTATAAAGTAATCTAGCTCTAATAACCTCAAAATTATATGCCTTTGTTAAATTTTCGCTAATTTGATTTAATAGCTCATGACTTAATTTGTAATTCTCAATTAATTTGTTTTCACTTTTATCAACAATAAGAAATTTAGAATTTGGTAGAATTTCTTTAATCTCAGCTTTATGTTTTAAAAGGCTCTTGCCACCAACTATCCACTCAACTTTTTCCTTATTGGCTAAATCCTTTAAAAATAACTGAAAGCAGATGAAATTATTTTTAGGCAATACATCAAATAAACAATTCATACTGAGATTAATAACTGCTGTTCTTTTAGTGTCTAATATAGTGATTTCATCAATACCTAATATAGAGGGTGTTTCAAATAGCACTATTTTTTCAAGCTTACTAATATAATCTAATGTGATACTTTTGATTGTATTAACTGCCAATCCTGTAGTTTCTGCTAGTTCACTGAATGTCTTTTCTAAACAGTTATCTTGTACAAATTTAACAAGTCTATGAGTGGCACGTCGCTTATCATCAATAAAATACAAGAGGGGAGTAACTAGCGTTAGGCAGTTTTTACATCTATATCTAGGTCTAATAACCTCTAATCTTACAGGTTGATTTTGAATAGGCATATCAGCGAACAGGTTAGAACGCTGACCATGTTTATAAAAGCTGCCACCGCAATTAGTGCAAGCTTCAATCGGGTATTGATTTAGCTCAACAGTTGCGACTATTTCATTGTTTTCAATGCGATAGTCTATGGGCGTTATACCTTCAAGATTAATGACATCAATCATTTTCGTCATCATCGTCCATAAGTGACGTCAATGTTTCGAGGTCAATTAGTGTGTCTTCTTTGATATGTTCATAAAGTAACTCAATCATACTATTTCTAGTATTTTCATCCATTTTTAAAAGGATTTTAGTTAAAGCAGTATGAGACGAAAGAGCCTGAATCATTGCTTTATCTACTGCACCCTGTAAGTTACCCTGTATAGCAACTTCTTTAGGGTTGTTTTGAATTTGTGAAACAACATTATTGTCTTTACTCAAAATAGTTAAAATATGGTTAATCAGAATGACCTGTTCTGTTGTGTTTGAAATATCACCGAAAGTTTTTTCCAAAACATCTAATATCTCGTTTAAATAAATCATCTGAGTAGGCGTTAATTCATTATTACTATTGCCTTTGATGCCTTCAAGAACTTGTTTTCCCCCTTTGTCTGTATCACCAACTTCGCCTTTTGGTGGGGTGCCACCAACTTCAAGGTCTTTCTTTTTAAAGATACTAAAACCTGTTAAAACGAGACCTGATACATCTATTTGTTTAGCATTAAGACCGTTTAGACGTTTAGCCAAAAGACCACAGAAAGCAGCCAATACCTCAAGGTCAGGGTCGTTAAAGTCAATCAATTGAGCAACGTAAAAATAAATACGACTAAATTTGTTCAAATCACTCTTAAAGCGACTAAGGGTTTGCAGTTCAACGTCTAGCTGTTTACGTTCATAATCAGCTTGTTCCGTCCCTGTTTTATTACCTTCTTTCTTAGCCTTATTGAATGCTGCTTCTTGTGTTTCTATCGCATTTTTAAGCATGGTTATTTTTTCATTATAAAGCCGTGCAATACGATCTGTTGCTTTAAAAAGTTCAGCATGAGTATTTTCATTAACAGTGCTTTTACTGACGTCTTGTATAGTTTTGAAACGGGCATTTTTGAATAGCTCTAAATCATTATCAGTAATTAAATCAATTTCCTCAATATTGTCTCTAAGCGTATAAACAACGTTCGGATCTTGAACTGATTCAATTTCTGCACCACTGTCGTATTTTTTAAAGCTATTTAAAACATGTTCAGGTTCGTTAATGAAATCAATGATGAAAACACGGTCTTTGCCTGTGGTTTTACGGTTCAAACGAGATAGAGTCTGAACAACTTCAATTTCGTTACCAATCACTTTGTCAATATACATAGCACAAAGTTTAGGTTGATCAAAGCCTGTTTGAAACTTATTAGCGACAACCATGAGACGATATTCAGGGCGATCAAATGCAATACGCAAATCGTTTGGTGCATCAGGGTTCATGCTTACTTCAGTAAATTCATCATCATCTTTGACGCTAAAAACATTACCATTCTCAGCATTTTTATCATCGTCGTGCTTGACCTGTTTACCAGTTACCTTGTCTGAGAAAGCAACTAAAACACGATAGTCTTTATAGTCGGGATTATCATGAATGAATTTCTCTAAAGCTAATTTATAACGAACGGCAGCAGGGCGAGAGCTAGTAACGATCATTGCTTTTGCTTGACCATTTAACATGTTTGCAACGTTGTGATGAAAGTGCTCAATAATGAATTTAACTTTCTGGGTTACGTTTGTTGCATGTAAAGACATCCATTTAGCTAATGTTTTTTTGGCTTGTCGTTTATTGACACGTTTTTCGTCTTTGAGAGCTTCGTTACCGAGTTTAAAAGCTGTCCCGTATGACACGTAGCCCTTTAACACATCAAGAATAAACCTTTCCTCGATTGCCTGTCGCTGCGGATATAAATGGAATGACTGCGGTAAATTATCATCTGTCGCTTCCTGACCGTCTGCGGTGCGTCCAAATAACATCAAGGTTGAATGTTTTGGAGTAGCTGTGAATGCAAAGTAACTTAGGTTTTTTGATTGCACACGGTTTTTTTGAATGCTACTAATGAAATCCTCTACGGTGTATTGTTCATCGACTTCGTAGGAAAGCGTGGCTTGAAGTTTTGATGCCGTTTTACCCGTTTGTGAAGTGTGAGCTTCATCGATCACCACAGCGTAATTACGCTTGCTTAAAGTAGTGTTTGAGAGGATGGCGTCCATCACGTAGGGAAAGGTTTGAATCGTTACAACGATAATTGGCTTACCCGAGATTAAAGCATTTTCAAGTTGTTTGCTTTTAGATAAGCCTTTTTTTCCTTTATCGTCACGACTAATATTCTCAATCATGCCTTGTTGGTGCTCAAGCTGTTGAATAGCGTCTTGAAGTTGGCTATCTAAAACATTGCGGTCTGTAATAACAATAACAGAATCATAGAACGGTTTGCCATCATCATGACGTAAACCAACTAATGAGTGGCAAATCCACGAAATTGTTGAAGTTTTGCCCGAACCTGCACTATGCTCACAAAGATAATTTAAACCGACACCATTTTTCTTGACATCATCAATAATCTTAGTGACCGCATCAAATTGATGATAGCGAGGAAAAATTAACCGTTCCTGCTCATACCATCTACCAGTCAATTCCATTTTCTTTTTCTTTTCGATATAAATGAAATCGTGAAAAATTCTTAGCCAGTTGTCAGGCTGCAACACATAATCATAGAAATAAGCAATTGGATAATCATCACCCTTAGTGGTATCGGCAGGTGGATTTCCTGCATGACCGTCATTTCCTTTATTGAAAGGCAGGAATTCAGTATTCTCACCGTCCAAATCCGTAGTCATAGCAATTTCATTTTCACATAATGCAAAATGAACAATTGCACCACGTTTCGGTAGAAGTAATGGTTCTTTACGCTTGGTTTTTGGATCAATCGGTTTACGGTCGTTTTTATACTGATTAATCGCATCTTCAAGCGACTGATTAAATTCAGTTTTAACTTCTACCGTTGCCATTGGCAAGCCATTAATGAAAAATACTAAATCTATTGCAAATTCACGTGTGGGGTTATATTTGAGTTGCGGAACTACACGTAAAATATTAGCTTTATATAGGCGAATTGACTCTTGATTACGGCTATCCTCAGGGGCAGACTCTGTTAGGCTAATCTCGCCAGCGCCTGCCATAGAAAAACCTTTTCTAAATACTTGGATAGTGCCTTTTTTTGTAAGCTCACTTTCTAATCTATCAAGTACTCGAGCCTGTGTTTTTTCACCATTAGACTTAACAAGGGCGTCCCACTTTTGAGGTTGTGAGACTTTAATCCAATCAAATAAATCTTGGGGATAGACAGCGTATTCGGCATTGTAATATTTGTTTTCACCTACTAACCAACCTTGGGCTTCCAACTTTTTGACGATATAACGCTCTAAATGGCTTTCGTAATGTGCTTTATCAGATGGTAGCGTTAGTGTCATAGAGCTTCTCTCACATCGATTTTGCCTGTTACAGCGTGGGAAATAATTGATGAACGGTATTCTTTTAATTTTTCTATTAAGTTTTTCTGTTTTGAGACCAACAAGTCGATTTTAGAGCATTTATAATCGAGATAATCTATGATCTTTTGCTGTTCCTCTAAGGAAATATATGGAATATAAACAGTTTTAAGAACCTGACTATTAAACCTGAAGACTTTTGTACCTGTGGCATAAATTTGTAAAGATTGAGAAAATACTTTTGTAGTGTAATACAAGTATTTACCTAGAATTTTCTCTCTGTTTGGTTTTAATAAGAATTGTTCACCACCAACCAATCCAGTATCATACCGAGCATAGAAGCATGAATGTCCTAAATCCTTAAGTGTTTCAGAAGTTGAAACGAGAATTACATCACCATTTTGTGCTATTTGGCTTTCCTTAAAAAAATCATGGTTCACATAAAAGCTAAAACTTTCATCTATTTGATCTACTTTATATGTTTTCCCATATTGTAAGGCCACGTAGTCGCCAGTTTCCAATAAATCACCTTTTGAAAAACTTGAATTACCTCTAACGATTTCTGCTGTAAAGCCTAATCTTTTTAATCCCCAATACTCGGGAATTTTACCTAGCCACTTGATACTACTATCCTTCATGGGTGCATTAGGATTTAAACCTTTGGTTACAGCATCTGAAATAACTGATTTACGCTGTTCGGCTAAAAGTTGAATAAGCTGTTTTTGTTTTAAAATTAATTTATCAATACTATTCGTTTCATTTTGAATAAATTCAACAATTTTTGTTTGTTCATCAAAACTTGGAAGTAGAATAGGCATTAAATTCAATTCGCCAATCTTTAATGATTGCCTCATTCCGTCTCCCATAGAATAAAAGACTTTTTGTAAATCGTAAGAACGGAACAAATAATTATAATAATCAGCATTCTCATTGGTTTTTACGTTTAGATAGGCAGATGTTATAATTCCATGATACTTTGAAATACCATTTCTTAAGCTTTTTTTGTCATTTTGCAAATCTGTAAACCTAAAAATAATATCATTCGGTTCAACTATTTGATAAGTTTCAAAACTTTCAGGTAAAAGCCCTTTATTTGTTTCAATATTTTTTTTCTTAATACTACCGTAACTTAATGATAGGACATTCTTTTCGATTAAACCTTTATTTTTTATTTTGTTCTCGGTAAAAACTTTGCTAAAACGCAAAACTTCCCATTTATTAGGAATGTCACCCAACCATTCGACATCGCTATCTTTGTAATTTATGTAGGGATGATACTTCATTTTAAATTTCCCCTAATAACTGAGCCACTTCTGCAGATAATTCTTTGATTTCTGCTAAAATCTCATTGGGATGTCGTGATTGTTCAAATACATAGTAGTAACGATTAAAGTTGATTTCATAACCAACTTTACCAACTTCTCCATCTTTATCATCTTTAAAAGTTTCATCAACTACCGCATCAGAGGCGTGCGGAAGCACTTCTTTGACAATATAATCATCAATATCTTGGTTATAAGGAATCCGTTCAAACTCCTCTAATTTTTTATCCCACAGTGGCTCATCGTTTAAAAACGCTGGTTCAGCTTCAGGATTTTTGACACCAAAAAATACCGATAATGAATTTAAAATGGCTTTACTAGGTTTTTTCCAGACTTTTAATATATCATCGAAGAATTGATTATGAGTAATATTGTTATTAATCACACTAATAAGATAATCATGCAGAACTTTTTGGTCAGCGTCTTTTAACTTCTTAAAGATATCTAATACTTCAAATTTGGTAATTTTTTCTGAATTTATTTCAATATCAAGGCGTAGTGGACGGTCAACTTTGACTTCACGATAGCCAAAATCGGTATAATCGAAAATTTTGCTCACTTTGGTTTCTTGAAAGTCAGCATAAATACGGCTAATTTCATCAATTGCAGCTTGGTCTATAAAAATGCGTTTATTGCCTTCGTTTTTACGCATCGGCGAACCCATGCCTGTGACATCAATAAGCTGGACCTTGTCTTTACGGTGATCAGGTTTGCGGTTTGAAATCATCCAAATATAAGTGCTAATCCCTGTACGGAAAAATATATCTGTTGGAAGGGCAATGATTGCCTCGATTAAATCATTTTCAAGCAAATGACGTCGAATAGCGACTGAACCCTTGTCACTATTAAAAAGTGGTGATCCTGAAAGAATAATGGCACCACGCCCACCACCATTTTCGGGTGTTTCAAGTTTAGAGACTAGGTTCTGTAAGAATAACATTGAGCCGTCACTTACCTTCGGCAATCCTGCTTCGAATCGACCATTAGCTTTTTCATCTTTATATTCCTTTTGGACGGCATCAGCATCTTTCACCCAAGACATTCCGAAAGGTGGATTCGAGCATTGGTAATGGAAACGTTTATCTCTAAATTTGTCGTCGCTTAGCGTACTGCCTTGCTTGATGTTCTGAGATAAGTCACGGCTTGGGTCGGATTCTAATTTCTTAAGTAGCATTGAACCTAGAGCGACGGCATGAGTCTCAGGTTGTAATTCCTGACCGTAGGGGATTAATACAGGTGCAACTTTCGAATTGTCTTTAAAAGTAGCGACATGGTTCATCATATCAGTAAGAAAACCACCTGTACCGCAGGTTTGGTCATAGATAGTTCTGATTAATCCATTTTCTTGTGCAAATAACTCATCATCGGGATCTAGAAGCAATGTAGAGGCTAGATGGACGATATCACGAGGCGTCATGAAGTCCTCTGACCCTGTACCAACCTCTGCACCAAATCGAGCGATTAAATGCTCGTACACATTACTCATGGTGCGGTCAGGAACCGTGTCAGGATGCAAATCAATATTAGCAAAAGTATCGCAAATTCGATAAAGAAGGTTCGCCTTAGAAAGGCGATTAATGACAGTTTCAAAATCAAATTCGTTAAAAATAACGACAACGTTTTCTGAAAAGCTTGAAATATAGTCTTTTAAATTCGCTAATGTTTTGGTAGAACCTAGATTAGATAGATTATATTTTGATGTATTGTAGAATGGTTGTCCACTTGCGTCGCAAAGGATAGCATCAAGTGGTATGCCTTGATCTTTAAAACTGTCGTATGTTTCAACGACTTTATCTCTTGTAGGCTCCAGCACACATTCTAAGCGTCTTAAAACAGTAAAAGGCAAGATGATTTTACCAAAGTCAGTATGAGGGAAGTCCCCCCATAAGTCATCTGCTACTTTCCAAATAAAACCTGCGAGTGTCGTGTCATTATTACTTGGGGGTGTTGCCATAATTTTTTACCTTAAAAATATTTTTCAACCACATATTGCAAATATAGACAATACTATTCTAGAATAATGTTAATTTCAACCACGTATTGCAAGTTTTGTGCTGTAGTCAAAGAAATAACACTTAATTCTTTGTCAAATCAATTAAAAATTCGCTAGAGATTAATTTTCTTAGACTTAAGATGTTGATACTTATATGGAAATAATGGTTTGGTTTTAATAAAAGAAAACCAAAAGGTGATTAGGTTAACGATATTGGGATAGAGCCTATAGTAGGTTTTTACCAACTAGTTTAATCAAACAAGTGACCCTAAATGGTCGTAAGGATAAACAAATCTTTTAAAAATTTTAGTCAAGAAGTAGTCAATATTGAAAAGTAGCAAAGTGATAAAGCTTGATGAAGCAGAAATTAGTTAGACGAATAGGGTGTCTGCTGCTTCCCATAATTGGAGCTCTAGCTGATTGATGTCATCTAGTGTCGTAAATTTAAGTTATCAAAAAGTATTTTTATTCAGTTATATAAGTTGTAAAATATTGAGACTGCGATAACTCATTATAATTTTTTTAAATCAGACTGATTTTTGAGCTCAAAGGTTAAATAAGGTGATAGTAAATCATCTAACTCTAGTTGGGTTTTTAACTTGACCTGATTGATAATTTCTATAAGTATAGCGGTATTCTGATTAAGTTCATCTTCAAGCTCAATTATTCTCTCTTTCAATCCTTTATTGGTATCAAGAAGTGCTTGACGCGTCTTTCTATTGACGTATAGCTGCTCTTCTTTTTCATTTAGATTTAGTGGCAGGAGCTGCTCTGTGGTATATTTTTGGATCAAAGCTTTGCGTTCTTTGGTGCTAAGCGTACTCAAACCACCCTTAACATACTCTTTAGCAACAAGTCTTTGATGTAAGGCGGTATTTGAAATAGGAGATTCTTTAATACCTTCTCGAACCATTTCTTTAAGTTCATTCTCAATAGCCTCATTAAGCTCGCTACCTCTTAGCATTTGCCTTCCTCCTCATTAGCTTTTATTTTTTCATATTCTAGTGAAAACAGTTCAGCGAGTGTCTTTGGTTGAGAAAGCTCAGTATCTATCGCAGTGTATATATTTATAGGAGTTTTATTACTATAACCGACCATGATTTTTTGTTCGAAATCCTCAAGGTTCTGAATTTGATCTTTTACACTTAGCGTAAATTCGGAGTTATCAGATAAATCTTTAGTCTGTTCAAGTAATCTATTTTTGGTAAGCCTTAAGTTTTCAAGTTCACCCATACGTCCTGTCAACGTGAAATTGACACAAGATGCACCTGATTGACATGCTAGTCGCTTAGGGCAACCGTGAGCTGCTATATTACGCATACATGAGCCAAAGGGTAGGGGGTGTAGGTATGCATGGGTATCTATGAGCTCTTTTGCTTTCTCTGATTCTTTGGGAGATAATTCATTAAAAGCTTTGGCAATATCTTCAAAGTAATCATCTCCCAAAGATTGTTCGATAAAGTTTGATATTTCATTAGTATTATCAAACGTATGCAGATTATTTTTTAGGTTGCTTTCTAGATCTTTATTTTTGCTAAAAAGCATTAAACCATATTCCAAGACATCATCTATAGGGCTTTTGACAGTGTTGTTTTTAGCTAATGTACGATTTGAAGTAGTCGTTAGTTCATTAGAGGTATGAAATTGACTATTGTTGCTAGTCAAGCTAGCACTTTGACTAATTTGTTTAATACTCAAATGTTGGTAGTATTTATTTTGCTCAATATCAACGCGTCCCATTAACATTGCTTGTAAATGGTCTGAAACTTCAGCAATGGCTAAGAAGGTATTAATGTTATGACGTGGAATATGGCTTGATATTTTAGATATATGATTGTCGCTATCTTTAAGATCATACTTTTCAAATACTGATTTATTTTTACTTGAACCTAAAAAACTATTGATCACATGTATATTCAGTGGAGTAATATTTGTTTTATTTATAAGACTTCGGGTAAGAGTGGTGCTACCATATTGAACAATAAACAATAAATCCTCATATGGAATATCAACTAAACCACCGTCAAAATCAAACTTTTTATTTATAGGTTCTTCGGTATCATAATTTGCTATTGATTTAATAAATTTATTTAAAGTTTTTTTACTATAGTATTTGAGTCCATTTTCTTTATCAGGCTTTACTTGAGTGCTTTTAAATTTTTTTAGTATTGAATCTCTCCGACTACCACGACCTCTAGTTTTTTTTGAGACAAATAAATGGTCAATTAAATCGTCTAGCTCAATCAAATCATCAGGCATTTCATCGATTCCCCTAGGGAGAAAGTCTTTTAAATTTTTCTGCCTCAAATAAATTAGGTGCTCTCGATATTCCTTGGTAAGATTTAGAGTGCTTTGTACTATGCTTTTAACAAGCGTAACTGAGGAGGGTTCAACCCAGTGTACTCTCTCGCCAGCTCCCTTTGCACCATAGTAGCGTATGCCAAGCATGTATTGTGTTTTACCATTAATACTTATAGGCTCATTAGTTTGTGGGTCTAATACAGGTCTTTCGATTAAACAGTCTTTTTTCAATAAGATCGTTTCAGTAGAACGAAACCCCGTTACGATAGATAAAAATAAAGAGTTTAAAAGTATTTTTTCACCATTACTCTGACAAAAGTTTTTAAGAGAAGCAATGTTTATAAAGGTCTGAATCGAGATTAATTTTTCTGCATTTATTTGATTTTCATCGATATTTTTGTCTTCAAGAAGATTTTTGGTTATCTTTGCTTTTGGCGTTCTATTCTGTTTGTTAATGTATTTCAAACCAACTTCAAACTCTAGCTTCTTAGAAGTAAATCCATATTTATTTACTATACCTTGTAGTCTTTTAAATGTTCCTACATGATCTGGCAGATTAACAGGACTACTATTATCTTTCAATAAAGAATACGCGTGACCAAGTATTTCTGTCGATAATTTTGTAGGATGAGAGTAAGAGGTAAGTTCTTGTAATGAATAAAACCAACGCTTTAATACTAAAAGTCCAGCAACAAGCTTTTGTGGTGAAACTTTACCATTAGCTTGGCGATAGCTGTACACCAGTATAGCTTTACAAAATTGTTGATAATCTTCAGGTATATTTATATTTGACAGCCCTTTTACTCTGTTTATCGAATTGAAGCTGATGCTTGGCTTACCTCTCGGTAGTAGCCAGTTTGAACCCACACCGCTCTTTAACCAAAAACTATCTTTCCATAAAGCATCGTTGAGTTGGTACAAGTTGTTTTCAAAATACTCTTTTTGCTCATCAATAAATTTATTGTAATTAGTCAGTGGCATTTTCTAACTCACTATTTAGTTCACAGCGCTTAATGACTGACTCGATTTCAAATTTAGTTGCATCGTGAATAGCAATGATAGGATTTGATGAGTTATAAATAGCATCAGAGATATGTATGATGGATTCTAGTTCATCTTGAACACATTCTAAAACCTCCTTATGATTACCATTTACATAAGGGTGAAAATAGACACACCCATAACAACTACGCACAGGCTCAAGAAAACAGTCAGCTTTGTAGAGACATTTACCTATATTGTTATGAACCTTGTTATTAATAAATCCTATTATATTCTCTCCGAGAACTTGATCAGAAGTAATAATATTGCCAGTCATTAGCATGGCTATCACTTGTTGATAAACAGGGTTTCTACCAAGTGCTATGGCCCGAAGTTGGGCAAGATTGGGTGATGAAAAAATATAATGTCTAGCTGTGACTAAGGATGAATGACCTAAAATGTAAGCAATATCTTCAGCACTTGATCCTGATAGTGCCATTGAGTAAGCTACATGATGGCGGAACTGAGAACTTGTGTATTTAATTTGGATTAACTCACCATTTGAAACTCGTTGTTGATATTCTTGTGGTGAGAATTTGAATAATTGTTCGTTTATAGCAGTAGTACAATAAGCTACTGCATAATTACCTAAATCAAAAAGCTGATGATTTATAGGTAATTCAAACTGTTTGATATATTGCAAAACAACTGTAGCAATTTCTTCAGGTAATTTTATAGAGATCTTAGCATGATGGAATCGCCCTTGTTTTGCATAAGGTACAAGTATGCTGTAGCGCATATTTTCACCTTCTTCCGTATATGTATCTATCTTTATATCTTCAACAGAAAGCTTAGATAATTGGACAGGTCTCATACCAGTTACGTATATAAGACCAAGGATAGAGGCATTTTTAATAATATTGTCTGCTATTAATTTTCTTTTAGAAATTTCTGAATTTAGTTTCGCAAACCCATTTTGTATCATTGTAATCGTAGGCTTGCTAATAGGATTCTCAGTCTCTTGATAAAATAGTCTTGAGTTAAAAGCTTTTGGTCTTTCTAGTATTTCAAGATCAAGTTCATCTTCTTCACAAAATCCCTCGAAACCTTCAGCTATCAATAATCTGACAAAGTTTTTTAGTGTATAGTACTCTCTGTGTTTAGATTCATCTACGGCTAAATCTAGAAGCACTTCTTTGAAACTTACATAACTAAAAGAGTTGTCATTTTTTATCAGTTTCTGAAAGTTAGACCTTACTTGTTTAAAGTATCTTGATAAATAGGCAGGGCTATTGAGCTGAGAATAATAAGCTAAAAAAAACTTTAATAACTTAATCTCATAATCATCTAAATAGTTTCCTTCAGTAAAATCTATGTATTCTTTTCTACCAGAGTAAGAAAAATCCCATACACTTGAAGCAGAGTGGATGAATTTTGTTTCATACCTATCTGCAAGCATAAACCTAATTACAGTAGGGATATAAAGACTGTCAATTTTATCTATCTGAGCCTCAGAAAATAAACGATGACTCGAATGCTCAGGGAATTTTAGTGCTAAATTAATATTAGTCATAATATGTATTCACTTTTGTGATTCTGTGAATATTAGCTAAATTGGCATTTTCTGAGATAAACCGGCTCGCATATAAATATGGCATAGTACTATTGAGAGACCACCCCGCCATTTTCCTTAAACTTTCAACAGCATTTTCCATCGCCTTTACGTTGTTATGAGTGTTTAAAGCTGATTCATAGCTATATTTAAGCATCATATACGCCCATGTATGTCGAAGAACATGAGCTGAAATTTTGTCAATTGAATCTACATATTTCTTGTCAAAGAACTGAGGATAATCACTTTTCATCTTCTCATTTATCGTAGCTATGAGCTTTTTAAGACCTGATTTACTAAGAGGCGCGTAGGGTGCTTGTAAGGAAAGAAATAGCATGTTGCTTTTAGAATCTCGAGATCTGATATCGTTGATATACATGTGAATAAATTGAGCATCACGTTTTTCTAATAATATGGTTCGAACGGATTGAACGTTTTTAATATGCGGTTTTGAGATACGGGTATCTGTTCTATCTTGTGTATCAGTTATAACGAGATAAGTATTATGTGTTTTTAAATCAGTCTTAATTGAGCTAAGAGTTAGGAGTAACAGCTCGCCAGTCCTCAAACCGTAGTTTAGCAGCAGATGTACAATAAGAAAGTTTCTCAGCTGCGATTCCTTACTTTTAAATAGGGGTTTTAGTGCTTTGGGCAAAATAATAGAGTATAGAACTTTTTTCATTTCCTCTGTAAGGCTTCTAAAGTTTGTCCCATTTTTGTGTGCTTTATGGTGATTAGAGGACAAGTTTTTGACAAGATCAGACTTTTGGGAAAGTGTAGATTTATATCTAGCTATTTGAGGGCTTATAGATTTACCGTGTACTTGACTAAAGGTATCTAATAAATAGT
>Ga0208435_100243_pt1 | contig 17141 bp, 9 predicted proteins | sample 24_taG_FD_184097 | JGI IMG/M metagenome (GOLD analysis project Ga0208435, IMG submission 184097) | Marine viral communities from Cariaco Basin, Caribbean Sea - 24_WHOI_OMZ (SPAdes) (version 2) | ecosystem: Environmental > Aquatic > Marine > Oceanic | place: Caribbean Sea: Cariaco Basin | collected...
CCTTACCCATCGCTTGTGCCATTACTATCGCCATATTTTTAATCGCTCAAATCTTTGTTGAGCATGTCTTTAATTATAAAACCAGTGTCAGTATTCTCGTCAACCTTGTGGGTGGCATCTATTTTCTCGCGCTGACTGTCCGTACTAGAGGGTTCACATGATTACCATCAACCATGTCCATAAAAACTATGGCAAAAAATCTGTGCTATCAGATATTAGCCTAGAATTTCAGGCTGGCAGTGTTACCTCTTTAATTGGTCCTAATGGTGCTGGAAAATCCACCTTGTTGATGATGATGGCAAGGCTATTGGAGCCAAGTAGTGGTCAGATATCATTCAATGATCGTGACATCCGTGAGATTGGTACTTCTGAATACGCGCATCACGTTGCGACATTACGGCAGTCTCCAGGGTTTAATCTACGATTAACCGTGGAAGAGCTGATCTCCTTTGGGCGCTTTCCGTATAGCCGTGGTGCGTTAACCACAGAAGATCGACGCATCATTGATGAGGCCATTGATTTTTTGGCATTAGAGCCTCTACGTCATTCTTATTTGGATGAATTAAGTGGTGGACAGCGGCAAATGGCTTTTTTGGCGATGACCATCGCGCAACAAACAGACGTGTTGTTATTGGATGAGCCACTAAACAATCTTGACATGAAGCATGCAGTACAAATCATGCAAGCCTTACGCCGTCTATGTGATGAGCAGGGGCGCACGGTTATTTTGGTGATTCATGATATCAATTTTGCAGCCAACTATTCTGACCATATTGTGGCGTTGAAGAATGGCACGCTTAGCTTTAGTGGTCTGTCTGAACAGGTCGTGACAGAAGCCAACTTAAGTGAGTTATACGATCTTGATTTTGAGATCATTCGTAGTGAACGTGGTTGCCTGTGCAACTACTTCAATTTATCAGGGGATGCAGTATGAATTTGAGTAAGAGAGATTGGGTTTGGGTACTGGTCATGTCGGCAGCGGTATCATTACAAGGATGCGAAAAAACTTCTACTGAGCTGACAAATGAGCCAGCACACGCGTCACAAAAACTTGAGACGCCCATCACGATCAAGCATGAGCTTGGTACTACTGTCATCAATAATCGACCGCAACGCGTCGCGGTACTGGATATGAATGAAGCTGACTTTTTGGATCAGCTCGATGTTCCGATTGCAGGAATGGTCAAAGACTATATTCCGCACTTTCTTTCGCAGTACAAAGCGGATGACGCAGTAGAGGACTTGGGCGCTATTGTTCAGCCAAATATGGAACGTATCCATGCGCTACATCCTGATCTGATTTTGATGACCCCGCTTCACGCCGCTAACTATCAAGAGCTGTCAGGGATTGCACCGACTCTACATTTCGATGTGAATTTTAATAACAGTCAGCAGCATATAGCCAGTGTTAAAAGCCACTTATTAACTTTAGGTCGTATTTTTGATAAGGAGGCATTGGCAGAACAAAAAGCCACGCAGTTAGATACAAGAGTCAAAGAGGTTCAGGACTTCACAAAAACCCGCCCAGAAAAAGCACTGGTTGTCTTACATAATAATGGGGCTTTTAGCAATTTTGGGCTGCAATCACGCTATGGATTTATCTTTAATGACTTGGGTGTGAAGCCTGCGAGTACGATTGTAGAGACCAGCCTACATGGACAACCGATTTCTAGTGAGTTTATACAGCAGGCAGATCCAGACATTCTTTATATCGTAGACCGTACCGCTGTCATGGAGCATCGCGCTATTATCAATCCTGAGGAGGTGAGCAACCCTTTACTTCGTCAAACAGCAGCATGGAAAAACGGTCGTGTTGTTTTTGTTGATGCAGATGCGTGGTATATAGCAGCCGCCAGCCCAACCTCATTAAACATCATAATGGACGATGTCCTCAAAGGTTATCAACCAACGTTCTAAAGCTATCCTAAGACGAATGATGTTTTTAACGTAGGACTAGGACACGGCCTAGTGAATGATTAAGTGAGAAAGAGAGGGTTCTTCTTATCCTAAATTGTTAATGATTATCATTTGTATTTTTATTCGCATTATTATTTTCCATCAAAACAAGAGGACGTTTCCATGCACCAACTTCAACACCTAGGTCATAAAAATAGGGTCAAACAGCGGGCGACACTGACCAAACCTTCTTTTGCGCTTAATCCTTCTTTCGCGCTCAATTATATCGTATCAGCAAGACTTGCCATGTCTTTGAGCCTAGTCGCTGGGACGGTATTCATCTGTATGCCATCAGCGTATGCACAGACAAATAGTAATGTGACACATAGTGAGCAAACTACTGAGTCTGGCAAAGGAGCGAAACCCCCACCGTTAGACGAGGATAATAACGTTCCTACAGTGACCTTGCCTGCGATAACGGTAGTGGCAGAACGCAACGACAATCCTAGCTACGCAGGCGGGCAGGTGACCTATACCAATCATGCTGGGTTTTTGGGAAATAAGGATTTTTTAGAGACGCCGTTTAGTGCCATCAGCTATACCGATAAATTTATTGAAGATCAGCAAGCCATCGATATTACGGCTGTCATCGCTGCTACTGATCCTGCCGTCTTTAGCAGTGGGGTTGGTGGCCAGAATCTTGAAAGTTATTCTATCCGTGGATTCTCTTCAGACATTGGTGATGTTACGGTAGACGGGCTATTCGGTATGGCACCTTATTATCGTAGCTCACCTGAGATGTTTGAGCGTATCGAAGTACTCAAAGGGCCCTCAGCTTTATTGAATGGTATGCCGCCCAAAGGCTCAGTAGGCGGTGCAGTCAACCTAGTGCCTAAACGAGCAGGCGATGAGCCGTTGACGCGAGTGACGGCAAGATATTTATCAGACTCACAACTTGGTGGGCATGTGGATGTAGGACGGCGTTTTGGTGAAGACAAGCAGTTTGGTGTTCGGATTAATGGTGCTTATAGAGAGGGTGATAGTGCAGTAAATGATCAAGAAAAACAAGCGCAACTGGCTTCTGTTGCACTGGACTGGAAAGGAGAGCGTGCTCGATTATCGACAGATCTTTATCATAGTAAAGATCGTGTCGATGGACCGACTCGCGGTCTCACCCTAGCACCAGGATTGTCGATTCCTAAGCCGCCCAAACCAGAGACGCTACTGAACCCAAGCTGGGCATTTAATGATAGTGAAGATAAGGGGCTAATGATACGTGGTGAATATGATGTGACTGACGATTTAATGATTTATGGTGCGGGCGGAAATAGTAAAACAAAATTTAAGTCGCAGAGTGCCTCTGTCGCGCAGATTATCAATGCCGCAGGAGATTATCGGACTAACCTTGGAGAAGTTGATGATGAAGTCGAAAGACAGTCTGCTGAGATAGGGTTAAAAAGTAAATTCCAAACAGGACGAGTTAATCATCAATTGGCATTTAACATCGTTGACTATCAGGAAGATTATGATTTAAGTGCTAGAAGGGGTTTATTAGCTGAAGACTGGGTCACGAACATATATAAACCAGTATGGGAGTCGCGTAATATTCCCTTCAATTCTCCTGCGCTACTGAACACAAAAACGAATTTGACCAGCTATGGTCTTGCAGACACACTGTCTTTTGCTGAGGATAAATATCAGCTGACTTTAGGACTGCGACATCAACAGGTAGAAAGTAAACAAGCAGGTATGCTGGCATCAGCAAAGGATTACAACGAAAGTGCGACTACGCCATCAATAGCGCTACTAAGTAAAGTAAACGATCAAGTTTCTTTGTATGCTAACTATATAGAAGGTTTGAGCCAAGGTTCTACTGCACCGATAGATGCAGAAAATGCTGGTGAAATGTTTGCCCCTTATAAGACGCAACAAAAAGAAGTTGGCGTAAAGCTTGATCTTGGTGAGTTCTCACATACCCTAAGTGTTTATGAAATAGAGAAACCTAATAGCTATTTAGACCCTGTTAGTAATATCTTTTCTTATGCTGGCGAACAGCGTAACCGAGGTGTTGAATGGGGGTTTTTTGGCTCACCCATTGAAGATATACGCCTAATGGGTGGGGTTTCATATATTGATGCGAAGCTAACCAAGACGCTTGGTGGCGTTAATGAGGGTAATAGAGCTACAGGTGTCCCACAATGGCAGTCTAAGCTTGGTGTTGAATGGGATCTACCTTTTATTCAAGACTTGACATTGACAGCTAATGCAAACTCGATATCTAAGCAATATCTTGACGCAGGCAACTCACTGTCATTACCAAGTCGCACTGTATATGATTTAGGTGCACGTTATGCCACCTCTATTGATAAAAAGCCGCTGACATTAAGAACGAGTGTTGCTAACGTAACTAATAAAGCTTATTGGGCAAAGCCGCATTATACCAGTCTTGGCTTGGGTGAGCCGCGTACATTTATGCTGTCAGCCACAATGGATTTTTGATTTGAGTTAAGGCGTGTTTGTAATATCATTATAGATTAGTGAATTATAGTGCTAAAGATTTGCCGCACCCAAATAGGAAATTTATTAGCATATAATTCACTCTTCTGTGAGTTCAAGGCTCAAAAAGTAGATGAGACGTAGACTTAGCGATATCAATAATTACTCGTTATTCTACTGGCAAGTTGTTACCTAAAGCATAAATAGAATGGTGCTCATTGAAAGCTTGTTATAGGCTTACTGAATTATATTTAAACACATCATATTAACGCACCCGATTAATTCTTAAGATGAAAAGTAGATTTAGCGGTGCCTATTGGAGTGCTTTTTATGGCACTTAAAATGAAGGAGTGAGCCACAGCTCCATGATCATGCCTAGCAGAACGAAAGTGACACCTACTGAACACCCAGTATTTATCTCTCTTGCCGGCAAATTCATAAGACCGTATTGGTCTAATATTAATGAAATGAGCAGTAGCGTACTACCACGGCGAGCCACTTCTGGTAATTGTTGTTCTAAATCCATAGTACATCGACGTCGCCAGCAGCTTCCACCGCTCGTCCCAAGATCACAATCACCTTAGCTTGAGCATCCAGCTCATGACTACTACGCCAATCGTTGTCGAAATTAAGCAAACTAACAAAGCCACTGAAATAAAAATAGCAATGAGTTTGCCTTTTGAGAGGACGGCAATATAGTCAGTTCAATCTCATTTGGCGTTCTGGTACGTTTGGCATCTTCTATCGTACCAAGGCCATCATATGCTCTAAGAAGCCTTGTTCAGGCGCTTGGGTGATATGAATAATATATCAGTGTTGAGCCATATAGAGAGCTATTAATTGAATTATGGATACCGCTTAGATATCGAATCTTGAGTGACGCTGGAGCAGTATTTTTTGGGAGCAATAAGGGTTTTCGATATTGTAAATAATTATAGAAACAACAATGATTATCATTTACAATATTGTTCACAAAGTTAGTACACACAGCATTATTAGCTAAATATAACTTTTACCACTCTTTGATCCTCCAATTAAGTGAAGTGAATATGAAACGCCACCATCAAGTTGCTCTATCCTTTCTTACCTTTTGTATCAGCCAGCAACTATATGCACAAAACAATGTCAGTGCTATGGACATCGCTTCAAATACGATGCTTTCAGAAGACTTAGCTGTCAACGCCGCCTCAAGTGAGTTACCAAACGTGACTTTAGATACCATTACGGTCACTGCTAAAGCAAGGACAGGAACGGCTTTGGCACAAAAAATTAGTGAGATGCCTGCCGTCACGCAGGTAATTACCGAAAATGAGCTGCAGATGCAGGCGACAGGCAATCGTACTACTGGAGATATATTGGCTCAGCTGATTCCAAGTTTGGGGGCAAGTAGTGGCTCAACCAGTAACTATGGCACGACCATGCATGGCCGTCCCGTGCAGTTTTTGCTGAATGGTGTGCCATTGAGTGGCTCACGCAGCCTTTCACGCGAGCTAAACAGTATCGATCCTGCGCAGCTTGAGCGGGTAGAGGTGCTCTCTGGTGCGACCAGTATTTATGGGGCTGGCGCGGCTGGTGGTCTGATTAATCTCGTCACAAAATCTATGGTGGGTTATGGCTCTATCAGGCAAACCAGAGTCGGCGTCAGTAGCAGTCGTAATTTTGACTCAGATTCATTGGGTTATCATATGGGGCAGACATTAGGTTATGGCGGTGAGCGAGTCTATGGTCGCCTAGATGTGGATTATGATCGTAAGGGCGGCAAATTCGATAGCCACGATAATCGCATCAGTCCAGACGTCAATCAAACTGACCAACAAGATACCGAGTCGCTAAGTATTAATGGTAGCTTGGGTATAGAGCTCACTGACAGTCAGCGTCTCGATTTGGCAGTGACTTACTACAAAGATGAGCAGGATACGGACTACGGTCCAGACTACGGTGATGGTTTGGAAGTATTATTTGGCGCAAAACCGTCCTTAGAAGCCATTGATGGTGCCAATATACAGAATGAGCCTTTTACGGAAAAAACATCAGTGAACCTAAATTATAATAATGATGATATTGCAGGCTCAAATCTGAGCGTGACTGGCTACTATCGAGATGAAAAAGGCCGTTTTTACCCTTCTGCCAAGAGTGCAGCAAGCCAAGCTGCTGAAGTATGGCAAGCCAATGGTCTGACTGATAAAGCCACGCTAGGTAAGCTGTTGGAGGCAGCAACATTGGTCACTCAATCAGAGGCAGATATTGAAGTGATGGGTCTACGCGTCGCCATGCAAACGGATAGCGAAATCGTGGGTAAAAAGACACTATTTAGCTACGGGGTTGACTTTGAACGCGAAAAAAGCGAGCAAACCTATGAAGGTCAAGACTTAGATAAATTTAAAGCCAGTAACGGTCTAAGTGCTCAGCCAAATGGTCTTAGCTATAATGGTGGACCAGATACCACCATCGATAAATGGGGCGCTTTTGTCAATGCGGATATAGATATCACTGATAAATGGCATACCAGTGCTGGCGTGCGCTATCAAAAACTCAAAGCAGAAACGGCTACTTTCACGCCCATTTATGAGCAATTGCTCGAAGAGTATTTTAATGATCCTCTCATCAACGGTGTCAGTGATGCTTATGGCATTGACTATCAGGCTGGTCAAGTGGAAAAGGGCAATACAGACCACGATAAAACCCTATTTAATATCGGTACCAGCTATCAATTAACCCCAAATGACCAAGTATTTGCCAATTTTTCACAAGGCTTTACCACTGCTGACATTCAGCGTGCGCTACGTGATGTACGAGCAGGCTTTGTCGTCAACTCAGACAACGTACAGCCTATTGCGATCGACAATTACGAGTTGGGCTGGCAAGGTAAGCATGGCAGTACTGCTGCACGATTGAGCGGTTTTTACAATGAATCAGATAAAACGGTACGCTTTACCAATGACTATACGGTAGAAGTCGTCGATACCGATGAGCGCGTCTACGGCGTAGAAGGCTCGCTCAGCCATGATATTGATGATCAATGGCAAGTGGGTGGCAGTGTCGCCTATACTCGTGGCCAGTATGATAAAGATGGTGATTGGTTGGAGCTGGATGCCGTACGCTTGACACCACTTAAAGGCACCGCATTTGCACAATACAACTTCGATGAAGGCAGTAATATACGTCTACAAGCATTGGCAATTGGCGGTGATGATAAAGCCTTTAAGGATCAACAAAAAGATCCTGATTCTAGCGCATTACCAGTCACAGGTTATATGACGCTTGATGTATTAGGACAAGTCAAAATGCCGGTAGGCCGAGTAGACTATGGGATTTATAACTTACTCAATAAGGATTATCTAACGGTCTATCATCAAACAACCTATGGTGACTTGAATCGTCTGCCTGCATCGGGCACAACTTACGGGTTGAGCTACACTGTGGATTATTAAAAATAATATCAGAAAACCTTTTACGCTAATTATTGAATAGCGTGAAAGGTTTTTACATTTTTCAAAACCTTTGCAATTTCTTATAATAGTAAGCCTGTAGCATTATGGTATAGACTGTATTTAAACAGGCATTCATCAACATTCTCCTAGCCGTTATTCGGTATCAACTTTTAGTACGCTATCTATGAGTAAGGGAGTAGCAAAATACTGCTTTACTTTTTACTTCCTTATTTAGTCTGTCTCAATTCGTCATGAACTTTTTATATACTTCGTGAAGTCGTCATATTTCTCGCTTTTGTTCTATTAATGTCTGAAACTGTGCTGATATGATATAGTCAGCGGACCACTAAACTGTTAGGTATGATGCTCCCTTCATTGTACTACTTGCATGATCTGCGGTTACCTGTTTTTAATATGACTTTTAAAAAAGATTTGATATATGGCTGCGAAAACCTTAAAAAACTATTTGGAAAAAATAGACGCTGGTGAAGCTGTTAATCTTAGAGCTTTTCAGAAATTAATAGCGTCTATTTCATCCTTTGATGGATTTGCTGAGTCTGACCTACAATCGATTAAAAAGGGTACACATACTTACATCCTAAGTTATATCGACCCTGAAAAGTTGGCTTTTTTACATCATTATGCTGACAGTCAAGGTGAAGATAGAGTCTCAGGAGCAATGCAAAATAATAGCCATGCATTTAAAGTGAATGGCTCACTACTCCTTATCCAAAAATACCAAAACAATCCTGACGTTCTGATATTCAAAGACGACGGTAGGATTCCTAAATATAAAACCAATAAGTCTGCGTTAATATTAGAAAACAGAGAGCTGTTTATTCATAGCGATAAAACATTTAAGTTTTTGAGCGAGCACTACCAAATTACTGAGGATATGCGTAAAGACATTGACGTCATCTTTGGTGCAGGGACAGAGATTACTAATAGCTTACACCTTCCATTTTTAAGTCTTTATAACACCTTGTATTTATGTCTAGATCTTGACTTGGGCGGCATTAAAACGGCAACCTCACTGATTAATAACTTGCCATCAAGCATGGAGATTCACTTTGTCATTCCAAATGATGTCGAGTCTCGCCTTAAGCAAGTTATTGATAAATGTTCGCCCGAATATATGCAAAAGGTATACAACCTTGATGAGAATATGCCTCAAGCACTGCTCCCCTGCATACGCATTATTAAAAAACATAATACTATCTTAGAACAAGAGGCATATTTGTATGGCTACTGATTTTAATACTCATCACCTGTCTTTTAATGAGCTTACGGCTCACAATATAAATGCCCCTACTATGGATCATAAAGATAGTCCATTGATCGACAATGACTTAGAACAGGGTATTGATGACTATTTGAATGATGACTTTAGACTCAACTATTCTCTTAATAAGATTGTTTTAGTTAACTCCGCAAGTCATGCTTACTCAGAGATACCCATCGACGAGCCTTTAGTACTACTTGGTAAAAATAACCGCGGCAAAACCTCTAGTCTCGCCGCGACTAAGCTTATTTTATACCCTGAGGTCAATTTTAATAACTGTGAAAGCAAATTTAACTTTACGAACAAAGCAAATGATCCCTACAGCAAGGAAGAGTCTTACAAACATTATTTTCCAATCAGTGAATCTTTTATCGCCGTAGAAGTAAAGAACCACGCTGGTTTATTTACGATGCTGCTATACCGTGTTGGAGATTATAAATACCATCGTTTGTTCTTCCCTGTGCCTTATGAAGAGATAAAGCCGTTCATATGGAATGAGCAGACCAATTACTTTGCTGATGAGTTAGGTATTAAAAGCCTGATAGAGATACAGAAAAAACTGGGTGGATTACACCTCACCACCAAGCAAGAATTACAAAATGTGATGTATGGTAATAGAGGATCTAAGACCAGCCATTTTTGTGTGGTGCCGATTAAAGACCAAAAAGAGGCGTCTATTCGCTCTTTTGTCAAAGTTTATGAATTAGCGTTTGATGCTGGTAAGGATGAGAAAAAGAAATTGCCCAATGCTATTGCGACTATTATCGAGATGCAGCGGGGACGAGACAAAGAGAAGCTGAACGAAAATGTACATGACCTTAAGATAGAGCGCGCGCAGCTATTTGAAGAAAGTTTAAAGATTAAAAGCTTAACGGAGAATAAAGACGACTATGAATTTATTCAAAAGCAGTTTGATGCTCTACATCTGGATGCAAAACATGCGGTCTTAGAGTACACGGCATTTTTACGAGAATTTAAATTAAAGCAGCAGCAGTATGCTCAAGATAAAATCGCTATTGGTGCTAGAAAGGAAGACATTGAGAGAGAACGCAATCATGCCATAGAAGAAGTAAAGCAAGTTGCAAATGAGATTACTAGATTGGGTACACTGCACAAAGCATTAAAAGAGGAAGTAGCACAGCTGCAGCAACAGAAAATCAAAGCTGAGAAAATATTAGGTCAATTTTCTCACAAAAGTCCACAAGATATTATTGCTGAAATGACTATCCAACGTCATAGGTATGACGAAACTTTTAAAGCCATGCAAGCTAAAGAAAATACAGTTATTTTAATTCAGCAAAAGAATAAGCAGAAACAGGACTTAGAGGAAAAAATAAAATCCGCTCAAAACGGACTTGATAATCATGACTTGTTACTTGCCAATCAGTTACCCTCCCATAGCGCTCATATATTAGGCAGTATTAATGAGGATTTTTTAAATATTACCGCTAATAGCCCATTGACGGAGGAAGCGCTACGTCAAATTAGTGATTTTACGGCGCTGTTTACGGTTGATGATGCTAATCATTTGTCCTTTTTATCGTTCACTTTACCTAATACATTTTATCACCCTTATGATGCTGATAAACAGCGCTCCCAGTTTGAAAAAACTATTACACAAGATAAGAAAGAAGCGTCTACATTGAGCCAAGAGATTGGAGAGTTAAACAGCGCACTGTCTCAGTTTGATACAGACATAGGTAAAAAGATTGCTGAGGGGAAAAAACAAGCCCTTAAGGAGCAGATAGTAGAGCTTGATGCCAAGATTACGCTACTTGAAGGGTTATCTTTGATCAAAAGTCAGATAGAGGATAAAACACAGCAAATAAGCCAAAAAGAAAAGGCACTGGCAGAGGCTCAAGACCTGCGAGCCATTAAAGATCAATCTAAAGCATCAACAGACAGTAAGTACAATCAAATCGTAGAGCAGTTCGATGACATTATTAGCTTCGGTAAAGAGGCTGAAAGCATTACAAGTCTGCTGGCAGGTGTGAGAAAATCGCAGGGATTGCCTTATCTAGCGGAAGACGACCCTGAGATAACATCATATTTAGAAAATAATGATATTGAGATTAATTTAAATGAGGCATCTACAATCGCCAATAGCATAGGCGGGCTAAGTGAGCGTATTAATAGGCTTGTCAGCAAAGTGTCAGATTTTACAGAAGTTGTTTTGGTAGAGGGCATTAATCCGCACCAGCGTATTGAAGGTATCAATAGTCTGGGAGAGGTAATTCAGCAATACAAAAACTCCTTTGATACGCTTGAATTTCAAAAAAGCAATTATCATGACAAAATAAAAACCCATAATAGTGTGATTGATAACTTATTAAAAGAAATTACAGATTCGGCTGGATTACTACGTACGACGATTAGCTCCCTCAATAAAAAATTGAATGAGCATAAGATATCTAACTTACATCAAGTCTCTCTTAAGCTTAACTTAGCACCTGATTTTGCCAATTTGGAACGTACCTATGCTAAACACAATGCCAATCAAACCAGTCTTTTAGATGAGCGCTTTTATGAATCACTTATTAACTATGTTGAAAAGACTAGCCATTCAAACAGTCAACGTTTAAAAATGCGTAATTTGATTGATAGTATTGACTACGAGTATACGCAGGCGACGGGTGAAATCGAACAAAAGTCACAATCAGGCGGTACGACCAGTACCATTACCGCCTTAATTGCCACATTGCTGTTTAGTGAAGCTTTCCAAAAAGGCAGTAGCTTACGCATGCCTATTATTGTGGATGAAGTGGGCACCATTGACAAAGATAATATCAAGACCATTGTTGAACAGGTAAGCAATGCTGGATTCACTATTATATGCGCCAATCCGGGCTTGCATGCAGACACCCTACGCTATATCCCTAATTACATTCGAGTTGATAAAAGCTTGCTCGATGGTAAGCCCAAATCTCGTGATTGTATCTTCCATATTATGCCGAGCCAAATCAACCGTCAGGGGAGGGTTGTGCATGGTCATTAATCGAGAAGCGATATTAGCAGGTATATTAAAGCATAAATCCCATTTTTTTAGATTCGTTGATGTGATTAATGCCAACGAGACAGCGTTACAGTTTCCTATGACAGCGTATCTGAAATTTTACGAACAAGTTATTTATCAAGATGATGACTATGCCTTAAAAGATATCTTAAGTGTCGAGGCATTATTGCAGGCGAATGTATTCGTTAATATTGATGGTTTAACCAATATGGTAACGCTATCAAAAGACATTTATAACATCTTAGTATGGCTGGATATTTCTCGCAAAAAACAATTAGATTCTCAACCTTTTGAATCGCATCGACAAGACGTCGTTCGACTGGCAAATGAGTTGACGACTTTGCCCATTGAGGGTATTAACTTTAAAGAGACTTATGCTTTTTTCTATGAAAAACTTAGCGACATTCAAGTAGATATCTCTGAAAATATGCGAGTCCTAGATTACCGTGTCGATGAAATTGCAGATATGTATAAAAGCCGTGAAATGGGCTCATTAGAGACGGGTTTAGATGAGTTATTTCATAGAGCGCAGCATGTATATCATCGTAACATCACGCCTTGCCTTGAGTTTATTAACCCAAGCCTTGAATTAAAAGGGACTAAAAATCTATCAGAAACCTTAAAAGATCTTGAGCATTATTTTGAAGAAATAGGGGAAGTAGACAAGGCGAGAACACTACAGTTTCGCGTTGGCGCTATCTTCTGTTATTACAAAGACATCAGAGCCATTGCCAGTCGTTTAAACGCTTATTTGGTGAATTTAGCACAAGAAAGAGAGTTCTTTTTGAGTATGGAGCGCGCTTTTGGGGTGTTGGTTGAATCGCTAGTGCCTTTAAGGCATGGACGCCATCAGAATAAATACTTAAATGCGGACAGCGAGGTATTCAAGCTTGCCACAACCTTTGATGGTTTAGAAGATCATAAAAAAAAGTACGAGAAACGTTTTAACTATTCACCAAGTAGGGGACTGGATCATTTTAATAATTATTATGAGATGATGCTCAGACGTCCGTTGAAGCAAAAGCTGGATAATCCCTTACGTGCGTTACCACTAGAGATTGACATTGAAGAGGAACGCTGCGAACAAATATTGAGTATAACGTTATATGAGATAGCAGTGGATAATATGATTGAGAATGTACAACGCTATGTGTGGCAGAAGCTACAGGAGTTATTGCCTAATGCAGGCATAATAGATTTTTTGTATGCGCTCGAATACTTTTTAAGTGCACTGGATGACGCATGTGTGTCTCAGCGCCGCAACGATCGTGATAGGATTGATGATGGTGTTTATTATCTTGATTATATCATTTGGGATTATGCAGAAGCCTCACTTTAAACATCCTAACGTTACTTCAAATAGACAGGTAGCACGCTATTATGGCAAATTACACATTAAGCAAAGAGATATATAGCCATTTAATGAATGGAAAGATGCTCAATAAACATCTCCTTGATAATGCAGGTGATGACACCGTTAATCCATTATTTATTGAGATAATAGACAATAAAGATGAATACGTTAAACAGTATAAAATGAGCGGTTATCATCTGGTTATTGCACCAATAAATGATCCTGAGTATATTTGCATCGTTGCTACAGGCACGCTAGATGGCACAAAAACTGAACTAGCAATGAAAGCGATGACTATGTTGCTTGTTATTGGTCAATATATTAATCACCATAAATTTAAACTCAGTAAATTAACCAATGCAAAAAGTGGTGGCTTGACTGAAGATGATTTTTTGAAAATGGCAGACATGCCTCATGTTAAAGAGATATTGGAGAAGTCCAAACTCATCACAAAAGGTGAGCGGACGTTACAAGACGTGGTTATGAAACTATTGGTTCATCGAGATATTATGATTGAAGTACCTAGCAAAAAAGCTTATATATTAACCAACCCAGGCCATTCTTTTTATCAGGAGATTCAGCGTAAGTTTGACACTGAGTCTGAGCTAGCAAATGAAGAAGATAATACGACAATAGATACGCAAGCAAGTTAATATTCAGAACAGCAATGTGTTATGACTTGATTACCTAACTTGCCAATGTAGCTAATATGATAATTATATTTGGCTCATCAATCAGTTTTTATTGCCCATAAAAAACTCTTCACTATCTCTTTAATTTTAAGACCGCTTTATTAGTTTTTTTATATACATCAAAAACAGGCTTATTACTTAGTAGTAGTAAGCCTGTTTTTGATGTAATGAGTCTCGTAAATGTGCAACGAGCAGTTTTAACTTTTGATCCGGTTGTCTGGCCTTAGGATAAACCGCATATAGGCCAAGCTTCTTGCTGGTAAAACATTGTAAAATCTGCGTGAGTGTATTTTTCTGTATTTCCTCATAGATCAACACTTGTGGTAAAAAAGCGATACCTAAATCGCTAAGCGCGGCTTGTTTAATTGCACTCAGATGATTGCTATGAAACCGACCATGGACAGATATTAATTGCTCTTTGCCGTCTATATATAGCGGCCATGTACTGTTAGCCGTATTATCAAACTTGTAAACTAAGCACTCATGATTCTGTAACTGTTCAGGAGTTTGAGGCGTACCATGTTGCTTTAAATAGGCTGGAGTCGCGCATATAATCCACTGGCTATCTATAAGGCGCCTTGCAATGAGTGAAGAATCTTCAAGCACAGCGGTCCTTAGTGCCAAATCAAATCCTTCTTCTATCAAGTCAACCAATCGATTGGTAATTTGTAACTCTACCGATACTTCAGGGTGTTGTTTACAGAATTCGGCAATAGATTCGCTAAATATGAAATTCGCAGAGACCACAGGCATGGTTATACGTATATGGCCTTTCATATCTTCGCCGTAACCCGTGACAGCATTTTCAGCGTCTTGAAAGGCGGATTTAGCAATTTTAGCTTTGTTATAAAGCGTCCTGCCTGCATCGGTTAAGCTCAACTTTCTAGTGGTTCTATAAAGCAGTTGTGTATTTAAGTTCTCTTCTAATCTCGCAATGCGCTTGCTCACTACTGAGTTCGTCAATGATAATTTTTCAGCGACTCTAGAAAATGACCCTTCTTCAACAACTTGAACGAATAAAATCATGTCATCAGCTTTGGTCACACTTGTTCTCCAATTGCAGTAATGCGGATTAGATTATAGCAAAAAAGGAAAATAACATTGTCCATTGATGCAATATATCAATGAATTAACAAGGCGTAGACTATTTCAGGGCATTTTTAACATTGGGACATAAACTGTCGCAAGTCGTGCTCAGCTTTGTCTACAAGACAGATTTAGTAAATAAGCAGTCCCTATTTGTGAATATTTAATACAACTTAGTCATCATGAATTCGTCAAAATAAAGGCTTCGATGACTTGGTTCAGGGAAGATCACACAATCAAAAGGATGTAATTTTGAATCAAACAATATATGGGCTTTTGGCATTACTGCCAATCGTTCTCTGTGGTATTTTTCTGATAGGTTTGCAATGGTCAGCTAAAAAAACAATGCCAATCATTTTAGTGGTTACCGCTGCGCTTGCCATTTTTATATGGGATATGACGCTTAACCGAGTGTCATCATCTATTATTCAGGGTTTGGTCATTACGGTTTCGGTATTGTGGATAGTCTTTGGTGCTATTTTTTTGTTGAATACATTAAAACATACTGGTGCAATCGCCGTTATCCGTGCTGGGTTTACCAATGTGTCGCCAGATAGGCGTGTGCAAGCCATTATTATTGCATGGTGCTTTGGTTGCTTTCTTGAGGGCGCCTCTGGTTTTGGTACAGCTGCCGCTATTGCAGCGCCTTTGCTGGTGGCAGTAGGATTTCCGGCGCTGGGTGCGGTGTTGATGGGAATGATGATACAAAGTACACCTGTATCATTTGGTGCGGTCGGTACGCCTATTGTGATAGGGGTAAATGATGGGTTAGATAAAGCTGCCATTAGTGCTCAACTGGCACAAGAAGGAGTACAGTGGGGCGAATTTTTACAACTGATTACAAGTCAAGTCGCTATTATTCACGGTGTCATTGGTACGTTTATGCCACTTTTTATGGTGATGATGCTCACTCGCTTCTTTGGTAAAAACAAAAGCTGGCGGGAAGGCTTTGCGATTTGGCCGTTTGCGATTTTTGCAGGCTTGGCATTTACAATCCCTTATATGATAACCGGTGTTTTTTTAGGGCCAGAGTTTCCGTCACTGGTCGGTGGCTTGGTCAGTATTACTATCGTTGTTAATGCTGCTAAAAGAGGGTTTTTGGTACCAAAAACCATATGGGATTTTGAACCGCAAAAAAACTGGCCGAGTGAATGGCTTGGTAAGTTAGTGGTCAGTAAAGAAGATATTACGCTGACCTTGAGTGATAAGAAGATGTCCACCCTTATGGCGTGGTTCCCTTATTTACTGGTTGCCCTTTTACTGGTGTTTTCAAGAGTATTTACAGGCTTTCAGTCTTTACTTAACAGTGTGGCAGTAGACCTAACCTCGATTTTAGGTGAGACAGATATCAGTGCCAGTTTTAGTCCTTTATACTTACCAGGCGGCTTGTTACTAATTAGTGCTTTGGTTGCTGCCGCTTTTCAAACCAAAAAACCAGGCAGTGCCCTAAACAGTGCCTTTAAAGAATCAGGCAAGACTGTACTAGGGGCTGGGTTTGTACTTATTTTTACGATTCCAATGGTTAGAATTTTTATCAATTCAGGCATAAACTTATCAGATGTGGCGAGTATGCCAGTCGCCAGTGCAGAGTTGTTTTCAGGTACTTTTGGCAATGTTTTTCCATTGATTAGTGCAACCATTGGTGCTTTAGGTGCATTTATCGCCGGCTCTAATACCGTATCTAATATGATGTTCAGTCAATTCCAATATGAAGCCGCCATGAGCTTACATATTTCACCTTCTCTAATCATCGCGGCGCAAGCGGTTGGTGCCGCAGCCGGTAATATGGTTGCCATACATAACGTGGTGGCTGCATCAGCAACGGTGGGTTTACTTGGTATGGAGGGCGCCACACTTAGGCGTACTATTTTACCCACCATATACTATGTGT
>Ga0208435_100246_pt1 | contig 16966 bp, 13 predicted proteins | sample 24_taG_FD_184097 | JGI IMG/M metagenome (GOLD analysis project Ga0208435, IMG submission 184097) | Marine viral communities from Cariaco Basin, Caribbean Sea - 24_WHOI_OMZ (SPAdes) (version 2) | ecosystem: Environmental > Aquatic > Marine > Oceanic | place: Caribbean Sea: Cariaco Basin...
CCAGCCGCGTGGGTGAACATTATATTAGTACCGATAAATCGGGCTATCAAAAAATGTTCAAGAAAGCCTCTATCGGTGGTTTTATTATTGCTTTTATGGCAACGCTTAAGATATTAGCCTATAACCTGGCCCTTGCACCGATGGGACGCGCCTTTGTAAATAGTATGATTTATGGATTGGGTTTTGTTTTTATCCATATCGTTCATGGTACAGTTGCTACCAAACAGCCTGCTATGACGGCGGCGGCAATTGCCTCTACTATCTCGGACGGTTCTGGCAAAAAGTCACACCAGTTAAATAAACTATCAGAGTTGGTGGTCGATATTTTACGTACCCAGTTTGTGGCGATTATGGGTAATATTATGCTAGCGATACCAGTCGCTCTGATTATCTCTTTTGCATGGCTACAATATACTGGTGCACCGATGATCAATACCGATAAGGCTGCACACTTACTGCATGATCTTGACCCCTTTCATTCACTGGCACTACCCCATGCGGCCATTGCTGGCGTCTATTTATTTTTATCGGGTCTTATTGCTGGTTACTACGATAACTTGGCGGTCTACAACCAAATCGGTGCCCGTATTCAGCGCCACAAACTACTTCAATACCTACTACCAAAAACTTGGTTACAGCGTTTAGGCGGTTTTATAGAAGCCAACCTTGGCGCCATTATGGGCAATTTCTTGTTCGGGGTGTTCTTAGGTAGCACTGCAACAATTGGCTATTTATTTGGCTTACCGATTGATATTCGCCACATTGCGTTTGCCTCGGCGAATTTGGCGCATGGACTGTTTAATATATCTGCCAACCAGTGGGATTGGCAGATTGTGTTTATTTCTATTTTAGGCGTTGCCCTTATCGGCATAGTGAACCTCATGGTCAGCTTCTCGCTCGCCTTATTTGTGGCACTGCGCTCTAAAGAAGTCAAATTCATGGAGTGGAGTCGTTTAACCAAGCAGCTTTTCAGCCATATGCTTACCCATCCTTCAGACTTTTTCTGGCCACGTGATAAGCCAATGAAGTATGCTCGTATCGACAGCCAAGGACATATGATTTTTGACGATACCAGCGCTCATAAAGGGGGGCAAACTATTCCCAATAATTATGTCGTGCGCCGTTTGTCTGATGTAAAAATCCTACCTAAATCCAAGCAAAAAAGCATGCAAAATGAACAGGCTATCACAGACATAGATTACGATAATAACATCTCAAATGCTGACACTGACGCTGCGCTAAAAAGCCGGGAAACACACAGTACTACCAATCATATCAGTACCAAAAAAACCATTGAACTCGATGATGGGCTGATAGATGAGGAGCTCAATAGCGTTCCTTATAGTAGTGATATTCAATATGATAAAGCGCATAACACCTTTACTGAGGGTAATGAGACGACTGCCCATCCTGAAAGCGATAACAGCAACCCTGAAAACAAGGCTGCGGGCGATGCTAAAACCTCACTACCTAAACCCAAAAAACCACCGAACCTACCCAGCTAATGGGAAGGTTTTGGTGGTTTAATAAATCGTTTGGATAAGTAAAATAGTTGGGGCGTGACCTCATTTTAAAAACGGAGATAGAAATGAGTCCATACCCTAATATTATGTTTCTGGCTGTAAGCAGTGCGCACTTGACCTGATAATTTTTCCATCACTCAAGCGATACGCCAATAGATCATTACCCCAAACGCAGCCGCCGTCAAGTGCACGCGCATACGGTAAGTCTACCTCACCTTTCAGCGCTGCCCAGTGCCCAAATAACACCTTGCGAGTCCGCGGTACTTGCCATTCAAACCAAGGCAAAAACCCCTCTGGCATAGACGCTTCTAACCCTGCTGCAAAGCTAAATTCTAACGTGCCGTCTTGTTTGCACAGCCGCATACGAGTGAAATAATTGGCAATTGCACGCATTTTGGTAAAGCCGCTAATATCTGGATGCCAGTCATCAGCAGTCTTACTATATAAATTCGGCAATAAACGATCCAGCTGTTTTAAACTACTTTGCAATTGTGACTCTAACTGCTGCGCGTAATTTGTGGCCGCCTCAACCGTCCAATGTGGTGGAATGCCAGCATGAACCAAGACCGTCTGCTCATCAGGAAAAGCCAATACTGGCTGATGACGTAGCCATTCAAGCAGTTCATCGCAATCATCGGCAGCAAAAATAGGCGCTGTCTGATCCTTTTTTTTAATCTTTGCCGCACCGCGCCAGACAGCGATCAAATTGATATCATGATTGCCGAGTACTGTCGCGGCTGCCCCTTGCTCACAAAGTGCTTTGACATGACGCAAGGTACTTAACGAGTCTTCACCACGTGCCACCAAGTCCCCTGCAAACCATAGCTTGTCTTGTGCAGGATCAAAATCCAATATTTCAAGTAAATGAAGGTACGCCGCATAGCAACCTTGCAGGTCACCGATGACATACTGATGGCGAAAGCTCATAAATCCTCAGTGTTTTTACGTGATAGTTTTATGTGAAAATCTTATATCGTCATTTCCATATAAATGTCTTTGACGACGAATCGGCAGTAACTCGATTTAAACCTCTACTTTACGCGCCTGATTGCTCAAATTCACAAAATCCTTCACACTTAAGACTTCAGGACGTGCTTGTGGGTCGATGCTACACGCTGCAAAATCTTCTTCGCTCAATGTCGGTAGCAACGTTGATTTTTTAAAGATGGCACGTAACGTCTTACGGCGATGGTTAAAGGTTTCACGTACCACAAGCGCGAAATACTCTTCGTCCTCTGCGACGACTGGCTTAATGATATGCGGCGTCAAACGAAAAACCGCACTGGTTACTTTTGGTGGCGGATTAAAAGCACCACGTGGTACGGTCAGTAGATAATCGGTATGGCAGTGATACTGCATAATGACAGATAGGCGACCATAAGTTTTGCTACCGACATCCGCCGTAATACGCTCGACCACTTCTTTTTGCAGCATAAAGTGCATGTCTTGAATCACATCGGCGTAACTGAGCAAATGAAATAAGATAGGCGTAGAAATATTATACGGCAGATTACCAACCACACGGAGCTTGCCACGCTCATCGCTATACAGCTCGCGATAGTCGACATGCATGGCATTGTCTTTGATGATCGTAAAGTTTGGATGGCTGTTGGCACCGATACGAATACGCAGGCTATCTGCCAAATCACGATCCAACTCGACCACAGTCATCGCATCTACTTCTGCCAATAATGGCTCAGTCAATGCGCCCATCCCTGGCCCAATCTCAATCAAATTGTCATCGCGCTCTAAGCGAATGCTCTCAACAATCTCACGGATGACACTGCGATCATGTAAGAAGTTTTGACCAAAGCGCTTACGCGGTTGGTGTTTGGCAGCGCGTAGGCTGTTGGTAATAGACTGAGCATCAAACGATGTTTTGGACATAAAAAAGTCTTCATAGATAAAAAAGAGAGGGTCGATAAGGCAATGCCAGCAATGTGCTAGTTTTATAATGATGAATTATAACACAGCTCATAATTGCACTGTATTTTTGAGATATTTTATTATTAAACTACCCATACATTAGCGCAACCGAGGCAGTGTTTTTTTTGTTCTAAAACCATTTGGTATAATGTTGGTTATATATAAGGTTCCCTAGTAAGGACTTGAATCTTTGGCTGTTGTAGTACCAGTATGCTTCTGAGTGTACAAAAGGTCAGCATCTCGAATTCAATATCAAATATTTCAGCTCAGATTTGCGATATCGGTTGCTTATGCAGCATACTTGTTAATAAAGATATGGAACGCTAAATAATTATTTGACTTTAATATGCTAAGGAACAAAACTTTGAAAATGACTACTGATGTTAAGAAGCAGCATACCGTACCCCGATTTTTATTGGATAAGTTTAGTTTTGAGACAAGCGGTAAGAGAAATAGGTTGTTTACTTTTGATAAATTGAATGAAAAAGTTTTTGAACAAACTGTATTTAACGCAACAACCATGAATTCATTTTATAACTTTGTAGATGATCCTGCGTCAATAAGTTTGGAGCCCGTTCTTGGTGTATATGAAGATCAAGCAGCTCCGTTAATTAAAAAAATAGTTGAAGAAAAAATTATTTCTTGGTTATCTGAAGAGGATAAGTACAAAATCGCTGAATTCATAGCTGTGCAGCAATCAAGGACACATACACGTTTGCAGTTAATAGAGCGTATGGCTAGCGTTCTTGATATACGTCTCACACAAATGCATCCTTCGAGTGAGAAAGTAGAAACTGGGTTTGGAACGGAAGGGTTAAACGATCGTAAAAATATTTTTCTCAATGGAATAGTAAGTCAAGAAGAAGTAATATCAATTTTTTTAGAAAAGTCCTGGATACTTTTTGAGACAACAAAAGAAAACCCATTTTTCATATCTGATAATCCAGTCACACTATACAACAGTATTAATATGGGGGTATATGGCAACTTGGGCATTGCCCTTGAAGGGATAGAGATTTATATTCCACTGTCATCCACTATTACATTGGGTTTAATTTGTCCTTCGGTTGCCAAGTTGAAGACTCAAGAATCAGCAAAGATATTAAATAAACCTAACGTAATAGTGGATCTTTTCAACGCATTGGATGCGTCTCAAAAGAAGTTGGTTCTAGATGATGCGGGGCAAACTGAGACTGAGTTTTTGCAAGCGGTAAAAAATCTAAATTCATGCATAGAAATGGCAGAAAGCTTTGAAGATGGTAGCTCATATCTTATACAAGATGAGAAGCTGAAACATTTAAATAGTTTGCAAGTCGCACAATCTGAAAGATATGTTTTTTCTACAATAGATGATTTCGAAGTAGTACAGAAAATGATTGCTATGAATGAGCAATACAAATATGGACCAAGTGTAAAAATAGGATAATTTTTCGAAATCATTTATTAATGCATACACCAGTGGAACAAGTTAATTCACCTTTTAAACCCATTAACAGACTACTTAAAACAGAATGCCATAATGGAACCACTTATATTAAACCCTGTTTGATAATTCATAAATAGCCATTACTCACACTAAAGTTACCCAATACTGCGTGATAAATGTCGCTAAGACACCGACTTATGCAAGAGGTCTATTAATAAGCGATTTATCCGACATCTCATTAGCCATCAGTAGTGCTTGGTATAAGCTAGTCGCACTTGCGCCGCCGCGTCCCGCTAAATCAAGCGCAGTCCCATGATCAACTGAGGTACGAATATAAGGCAAACCTAAAGTCAGATTAACCGTATCACCAAAACCATGTGATTTCAGCACTGGCAAACCTTGGTCATGATACATCGCAATCACCGCATCACAGTTGGCTAGATGTCTGGGTGTAAATAAGGTATCCGCTGGCATCGCCTCTGATATATCGACGCCTGCTTTGATAAATTCTTGCAAGACTGGATTGATAATATCAATCTCCTCCATACCCAGATGTCCGCCTTCACCTGCATGTGGATTAAGACCACAGACTAAAATACATGGCTGCGTTAAGCCAAATTTTGCTTTCATCTCATCGACGACAATTTGTACCGTTTGGCGTACATTGTCAGACGTGATGGCAGCAGGGATATCTTTTAACGCTAAATGTGTGGTAACGAGCGCGACTTTCATGGCTTGATTGGCGAGCATCATAACCACTTTATCACAGCCACTTTGCTGCATAAAAAACTCTGTATGACCGCTAAACATCGTGCCATCTAATAGCTTAATATCAGCTTCTATCAATGCAGACTTTTGCAATGGTCCAGTGACGATAGCAGCCACTATTTTGTTGGTTGCCAACTGATGGGCAATGTCTAACTGCTTAGCGACCATTGCCGAATTGCGCGTGTTAATTTTCCCGCAGACAACTGGCTCAGCACAAAATATATTAAGCAGAATAAAAGAACTATCCACGTCAGTATCTGGCTGCAACATCTGCTCTACAACGTTAAAATTAAAGTCATCGGCATCGATATCAATAGTTTGCCACATGGGAGGGTTTTTCAATACATCAGCTGCAACCAACTCATCTGCGCGCTTTGTCATAGCGGTGCTATCGGCGGTGACCCAAATTGGACGTTCAAAATCTTGCAATTTTCCCTCAGCCGCTAATAGCAGCACGATATCCATCCCAATACCAGCAGGCTCACCAGTTGTGATTAATAATGGCAATTTTTTTTGTATATCTTGCATCGTAACTACGCCTTTATATTTATATTAAGTCGTGAATTTTATTGTATTTTTTATGGGAAAAATAAGTACTGACACTTATATTGTATAGATGATTTTTTACTTATTACAACCGTCATCTAGAATAGATAGTTGTCTATCGGTGACGAAAAAAGCCTATTATGTGTTAAACTTTCGCTTTTCATTATAGCATTTACCAGTCAACACCGAGCTCAGGTTTTGGTACTTCAATTATAGTGGCACGTGGCGTTTTATTTGCTGTATCAGCACCCAATGAAACTCTGATATCACATACCCATTTATACCCTCTTTTATATCGACTTTTGACACATTAGGCAATCATGGCAGACAACGAAAAAACCGACGACTTACTCAATCAGACACCGCCGCACAATATCGATATTGAAAAGGCATTGCTCGCGTCCTTAATGAGTATCGAAGAGGCGTACGACAAGATTGCTGATATCGTTACCAAAGATGATTTTTATGCAGGGCGACATCAGTATATTTTTGATGCTATTGCTCATTTAGCGGCAGTCAACGAACCCTATGATACGGTCATGGTACACGACTGGCTTGAAGCACAAAAACTCCTTAAAAGTGCAGGCGGCGATAGCTACTTGGCAGATATTTTGAGTCAAAGCCCTGCGACTTTGTTTAACCTGACCGCCTATGCTCAGCGCGTCCGTGAACTATCTACTCTACGCCAACTGATTACGACTGGCAATGAGATGCTCACGCTCGCCTATAATCCTAAAGACCAAACCGTCAGTGATATTTTAGACAGTGTTGAGGGTAAGATATTTAGCATCAATGAGCAGCACAACAAACGCGCTGAACAGCGTGGACCTGTGGGTATTACGGCTGTTTTGACCAACGTTATTGATAAGATTCAAGAGCTAAAATCCAATCCCGATGGCATGATTGGTTTGCAGACGCCGTTTGCTGAGTTGAATAATAAAACCCAAGGCTTGCAGGCAGGTGACTTAATCATCGTGGCTGCGCGCCCTTCTATGGGTAAAACCACCTTTGCAATGAACTTGGCAGAAGGGGTTTTATTTAACGAAGATCTGCCTGTTGTGGTGTTTTCGATGGAGATGCCTGCTGAGTCTATCGTCATGCGTTTGCTGTCCTCATGGGGCGCGATTAATCAGACGCATCTGCGTTCTGGGCAAATGAATGAAGATGAATGGGCAAAAATGATGAACGCCATTCAACACTTGCAATCTAAACATCTCTATATTGATGATAGTACTGCTTTGCCACCGTCTGAGATGCGTTCACGCTGCCGCCGTATCGCCAAAAATCATGATGGCAAGCTTGGCGCTATCGTCGTCGATTATCTCCAGTTGATGAAAGTGCCAAACCTAGATGGCAACCGTGTTGGGGAAATCTCTGAGATTTCACGGAGTCTCAAGGCGCTAGCACGTGAGCTTGAATGCCCTGTTATCGCTTTGTCGCAGCTTAACCGCAGTCTAGAAAACCGCCCTAACAAGCGCCCTATCATGTCGGATTTGCGTGAATCTGGTGCGATTGAGCAGGATGCCGATTTGATTATGTTCATCTATCGTGATGAGGTTTATAATGAGAATACAGACCACAAAGGCGTGGCTGAAATTATTATTGGTAAGCAGCGTAACGGCCCTATCGGCACCATACGTTTGGGCTTTGAAGGGCAATTTACCCGCTTTATTAACCTAACACCAGAATACTATCAAAATGTCAGTTTCGAGAATGACGAGTAATCAATCTTATAAAACTTAAGCCTAATAAAAATCAGCCCGATAAAGACTGAAGCTTAACCATAAGCGAACAAATAGTTTTTAATAAAATAGCCAGTGCTGCATTAGCCCAATTGATGCAGTACTGGCTTTATAACTTCATAATTCTACTTATAAAGAAGCCAATTATGCGTACTATCACAATCAAACCACAAGCCATTACTCACAACTTAAATCAAGTTAAGAAAATGGCAGCAAACTCTAAAGTCCTAGCCATGGTCAAGTCCAACGCTTACGGACATGGTGTGGCAGCGGTATTGCCTGCATTGCACCAAGCAGATGGTATTGGTGTTGCAACCTTGACTGAGGCGCTAGAAGCTCGGCAGTTAGGCTGGGACAAAACGATTAGTTTGATTGAAGGGGCATTTACCGATAATGAGTGGCAGCAAGCCATTGAGCATGATATTAGCTGCGTGATTCACCATGCGCCGCAGTTGCAGTGGGCACTCGACAATATCCCACCAGCCAATAGTGCGACCAGAGTGGTTTGGCTTAAATATAATACTGGTATGAACCGTCTAGGCTTCAACGCTGAAGGTGTTATGGCAGCGGCTAAGCGTCTGCATGAAGCGGGATATCAGCTGATACTAACCACGCATTTTGCTAATGCCGATGACAGCACTCATCCATTAAACTCAATGCAAATTCAGCGTTTTTCGGAGGTATTAGATACCTTACAAGCGACCATTAGCGCTGATATTAAAGGCTCATTATGCAATTCAGCCGGTATCGTCAATTTTCCAGAGCATCATTATGATTGGGTACGTCCCGGCATTATTTTATATGGTAGCACCCCTGTCATTGATAAAAACGCGCATGAGTTAGACTTACAGCCAGTGATGGATTTCAGCGCACAAATTATCGCCCTGCAAACAGTTCAGGCAGACAATGCTATTGGCTATGGCAGTCGTTGGACAGCGCAGAAAGACACTAGAACCGCACTGGTGAGTGTCGGCTACGGTGATGGTTACCCTCGTGTCATCAGCGATGAAGCCTATGTCACTGTTATAGATACTGCCAACGATCAAAGCTACCGATGCGCAGTCATTGGACGCGTGGCAATGGATATGATTGTCATTGATGTCAGTACCGCGCCAGAAGACATTGCGTTAGACAGCAAAGTAATACTGTGGGGTGATGCTCCGCACGTCGATGAAGTCGCCGCACATGCAGGTACGATTAGCTATGAGCTACTATGCCGCCTAAGCATTCGCCCAAATCGCATACAAGTATAATTATACTGACCTCGTCACTGTTCATGTAATGTCTGTTTGCCAGACTTATAAATCACGGCAAATTGGACATTTACATTAAGCCTAATTGCGCTATACTAAAAGTTTGTTGTCACCCCAGTATACGCACTGACGCGATGCTATTAAAGACTGATGACGTTTCACTGACTGCGATCGACTGCTAGGATTACTATGAGTTTGCGCCATTTTTTGACCTTATCTGATTTAACCAAACAAGAACTAGAAAACCTTATAAAACGCGCCAGCGAATTGCGCAAGATGCAACACGCAGGCGAGATATATCAGCCGTTTGTTGGTCGTACGCTTGGCATGATATTTGAAAAATCCTCAACCCGTACGCGCATCTCATTTGAGACAGGTATGGGTCAGTTTGGTGGTAGTGCTATCTTTTTGTCGCCAAATGATACCCAGCTTGGGCGTGGTGAGCCACTAGAAGACTCTGCTCGTGTCATATCGAGCATGGTCGATATCATCATGATTCGTACCTTTGGTCACGAAAAAGTTGAGACCTTTGCTGAATACTCAAGTGTGCCGATTATAAATGCTTTAACTGATGAATTTCATCCTTGCCAGCTACTGGCTGATATGCAAACCTATTATGAGCACCGCGGTAGTATCGAAAATAAAATCGTCACTTGGGTTGGTGATGGCAATAATATGTGTGCATCCTATATGCAAGCAGCCCATCAGTTTGGTTTTGAGCTACGCGTCGCTGCGCCTTATGGGTTTGAGCCTGACCCTGAGCTGATGAAACGCTTCTCGCATTGCGTCAGTATTGTCGAAAACGTACAAGAAGCCGCGAAAGATTCAAATTTAATTGTCACCGATGTATGGGCAAGCATGGGACAAGAGTCTGAACAAAATACTCGTGCGCGCCGTTTTGCCGCTTATCAAGTAACGCCATCGCTATTGGACAAAGCCGATCCTGAAGTGGTATTTATGCACTGTCTGCCCGCGCATCGTGGTGAGGAGATCTCTCATGATATGCTTGACGACCCACGCTCAGTGGTATGGGATGAAGCAGAGAACCGCTTACATGCGCAAAAAGCCTTGATGGAATTTTTGTTAAAAGATAAAATTAAACTTTAAACAATGTAGCCATAATCTATTTATGGAAGAGTAAGTACGAAAAAGGCAGACCACATTTAGTGTGATCTGCCTTTTTATTTTATGATGAACGATAAGCCACTGCTTAACCGATTTTTAACGAGTAAGCATTTTTTAACGAATAAGTGTCGTCACACCATTACTACCTGCTTTCAGCAATACATCAGCTTGATTGGCCGCAAAAATACCATTACACACGACACCCACAATATTATTCAGCTCTTTTTCAAGCGCTATCGGATTACTAACATCCAAATCATAAGTATCTAAGATGACGTTGCCATAATCAGTCACAAAATCTTCGCGGTAAACTGGCTCACCGCCCATACGGGCTAATTGCCGTGCGACATAAGAACGTGCTTGCGGCAGTACCTCAATCGGAACAGGAAACTCGCGACCTAGCACCTCAACGCTTTTGCTCTCATCAACCATACATATAAATTTGTTAGAAGCCGCTGCCACGATTTTCTCACGAGTGAGCGCGCCGCCGCCGCCTTTTATCAATTGCAAATGCTCATTGACCTCATCTGCCCCATCGATATAAATATCAAGCGTACCAGCAAAGTTTAAATCCACTATCTCAATACCAAGGGCACGAAGTTTGTCTTCAGTGACCTGTGAGCTAGCCACCGCGCCAGCAAGCTTTACAGTTGGCAATAATTCAATCAAACAGTTGACCGTACTGCCTGTGCCTACTCCAAGTATCATGTCATCTTCGATATAACTTAGAGCCGCTTTGGCTGCGGCTTGCTTTTGTGCTTGCTGATCACTCATCATAAATCCTTGGCAAAATAAACGTATCGCTTTAAAAAAAGTAAAGGGTAAAAAGGTAAAATGCGCCGCCATTATACCCGATGAGTTTAATGAATGTCTTGCGATTAGCGTGGCTATTACGCTGACATTGATTCAAATTTTAAAATGAAGACAGATAAGGCAACCAAACAACCAAAGCCAGTAGCGTGACCAATAGTACGGGCGGGGTAATGAGCAGTCCAATCTTCATATACTGCCCCCAACTGATTTTATAGTCTTTTTCTGCCAATACATGGAGCCACAATAAAGTCGCAAGGCTACCGATAGGTGTGAATTTCGGCCCCAAATCATTACCAATCACATTGGCATAAATCATGAGCTCTCGAGTGGCAGCAGGTACTTGCGCACTATCAATCGCCAGTGCACCAACCAAAGTGGACGGCATATTATTCATGACAGAGGCTACAATAGCAGAGAGGAATCCAGTTCCTACTGTTGCGATGACCGTACCCTGCTGCCCTAGCCAATTCAAAACTTGAGCACCATAGGCAGTCAATCCTGCATTGCCCAAGCCATAAACAACCAAGTACATACCGATTGAAAATAATACGATTTGCCAAGGCGCTTTTTTCAAAACATCGGATACAGAAACAACGGCATCACGACCCCCTTGCCACCAGCGACCTGCAATTGCCATTAATATTAACGCCGCCACTCCTGTCACCAAGGAGATGGCAATGCCCAATGACTCAGTCGTAAAGTAGGCAATAAGTAGCAACGCGAGCAGTGGAAAGGCCGCTTTAAAGACCAGCGGATCTTCAATCGCAGACTCGGGCGCACTCAAATCAGCAATGGAGTAGTGTTTTGGAATGTGCCGCGCATAGACCACCCATAATACGGCGAGTGTCGCCAATACAGAAACAATATTGACCGGTATCATCACTGCTGCATAACGGCCAAAACCAATGTCAAAATAATTGGCACTAACAATATTGACCAGATTAGAAGTGACTAACGGCAGACTTGCGGTATCAGCAATGAAACCTGTCGCAATGATAAACGCTAAAGCAGATGGTGGTAAGAATTTGAGACGTAGTAAGATAGCGATAACAATCGGGGTCAATAGCAATGCTGCCCCATCATTGGCAAAAAACGCCGAGATAAACGCGCCTAAAATCACAATCATAGGAAACAGCAAACGTCCTTGCCCATTGCCTAGCCTAGCCACATGCAATGCTGCCCAGCCAAAAAATCCTGCTTTATCTAAGATAAGCGAGATGATGATAAGCGCCACAAAGGTAAAAGTCGCATCCCAAACGATGTCCCACACAATGCCAATATCGGAGAGCTTTACCACGCCAAAAGCCAAGGCAATCAACGCACCGCCCATTGCACTCCAGCCAATACCCAGTCCTTTGGGCTGCCATATCACTAAAACCAACGTCACGATAAATATAATCAATGCCAGCATTGAGTAACCTTTTTAGGCTTAATTATTATAAGAACAATTGAAGTATTAGAAAATAAATTAGAGTGATTTTTGATTGACGCGCTGCGACAGCTCCTCTGCGCTTTCTACCCGTTCAGAGTAACGGTCAGTCAGATAGGCTGAGCGTCCACGAGTCAGCCAAGTGAATTTTACCAACTCCTCACAAACATCCACGAGACGCAAATATAAAGGAGACTTATCCATACGATCATCGTCGTTAAATTCCAAAAAGGCTTTAGGAATAGAGGACTGATTGGGTATGGTAATCATCCGCATCCAACGCCCAAGAATGCGCAATTGGTTAACCGTATTGAAGCTTTGACTGCCACCGCTGACTTGCATCACTGCCAAAGTTTTGCCTTGAGTTGGACGTACACCACCTAATGATAATGGAATCCAGTCAATTTGTGCTTTCATAATACTGGTCATACTGCCATGACGTTCTGGGCTCACCCACAGCATACCTTCTGACCACTGCGCCAACTCTCGCAGCTCTTGTACTTTTGGATGATCTGCATCAGCAGCATCAGGCAATGGTAAACCCGTCGGATCAAAGGTTCGAACCTCACAACCATACCAACGCAATAGACGGCTCGCTTCTTCACTGGCCAGTTTAGAGAATGAGCGCTGGCGTAGAGAGCCATATAGCACCAATATTCTTGGCGCATGGCGCGGGTCATTTGTTCCAATTAAAGACTCAATATCGATAGGCTGTATACTGTCTGCATCAATATTGGGCAAATCACACAAATCGATCACATCTAAATCTGCTGTTTTATTTGCCATGATAAATCACTTCCCCATCTTCTTTAGTAAAGCTGCTCACGGGATTATCTAATAATTCAAATACGCGCTCAGACGGTCGGCATAATGCTGCGCCTTTATTGGTGACCACGATAGGGCGATTGATTAAAATAGGATGGTCAATCATCGCATCAATGATTTGATCGTCAGACAGTTCAGAACTGTCTAATCCTAGCTCATCATTGACAGGCTCTTTGCTTCGTAACAGCTCTCTTGGTGAAAGGTTTATCTTTGCCAACAGCTCAACTAAATAATCACGGCTTGGTGGGGTCTTAAGATATTCAATTACTTCTGGATTTTCGCCTGATGCTTTCATGATGGCCAATGTATTGCGAGACGTACCGCATTTTGGATTGTGAAAGATTAATGGTTTCATAGCAATCTCACTTATTGTCTGAATATGTTGTTTGAGTTCTGAATATATAGCTATATTACTCACTGTTTACGTCATTAGTATTAACAACCCCACATCCGCTTAAACTGTCCATAAGAGACGCACACAATTCTGGATGTCCCGCACAACAATCTTGCAATAGAAACTGAATAACCTCCTCCATATGTGACAGTGAGGCGCGATAAATTATCTGCCGACTGTGCCGTTGAGACACCACCCACCCTGCACGAGCCAGCACGGATAGATGAGCTGACATTGTGTTATGAGGCACAGACAGTTTGCGAGCTATTTCACCCGCTGGCAGACCAACGGGCTCTTGGCTGACAAGCAACCTAAAGGCCTTGAGACGAGTATCTTGAGAGAGCGCAGCAAAGCTGTCGATAGCATTAATTATTTCCATATGTCCAATAATACAGACATATGGAAATAATTCAATATTTTATTTAAAAAATATTGAGATAAAACCAACCCTATCTTTCATCAAAACTTAAAATCGCTGCAAAAACTGCAATAGGGTCTTGCAAGACCGTTAAAATCAGCATAGGCTAATCTATTTAATTTTTCTATTCATCCACACTTTTTATTAGGGAACATTATGCTGTCACATTGGGTACGAGCCATCTTGCAAGCCACCGTCTATGACGTGGCAATTCAAACACCACTTGAAGCGGCGCCCAAGCTGACCCAACGTTTTGCTAATGACATTCGTTTTAAACGCGAAGACTTGCAACCGGTCAAATCCTTTAAATTGCGTGGTGCCTATAATCGAATTAGTCAATTAAGTGATGAGCAAAAAGTACGCGGCGTCATTTGCGCCTCAGCAGGTAATCATGCCCAAGGGGTTGCTTATTCTGCCCGTAAACTTGCCCTAAACAATATCATCGTGATGCCGACCACTACACCTGACATTAAAGTAGATGCAGTAAAGGCGCTTGGCGGCAATGTCGATTTGTATGGTGATAGCTTCGATGAAGCCAACCGTTATGCAATCAATCGCGCTGAAACAGAAGGTCTGACCTTTATCCCACCTTACGATGATGAATTGGTCATTGCCGGACAAGGTACCATTGGTCTTGAGCTCACCCAGCAATGGCGCAACATGGATTATGTGTTTGTTGCGGTTGGCGGTGGTGGTCTCATCTCAGGTGTCGCGGCATTCTTAGGTGAAGTTGCGCCGCATGTCAAAGTGATTGCGGTAGAAGCAGAGCAATCAGCTTCTCTTAAAGCGGCGCTTGAAGCCAATGAGCGCGTTAAGCTTGAGCAAGTTGGACTGTTCGTCGATGGCGTGGCAGTTGCTCAAATCGGCGAATTGCCATTTGAAATTGTCCGCATGCAAAAGAGTGATAAATCAGGTCCTTTAGTCGAGCCTGAAGTGGTGACTTGTACTAATGACGAAGTATGCGCGGCGGTTAAAGACATCTTTGAAGAAAATCGCAGTATCGTTGAGCCTGCGGGCGCGTTACCCGTTGCTGGTATGAAAAAATATATCGAAGCCCATAATCTGCAAGGTAAAAACTGCGTCGGTATTATTTGCGGTGCCAATATGAACTTTGACCGCCTACGTTATATCGCTGAGCGTACTGAGATTGGTGAGAAAAAAGAAGCCATCTTTGGTGTGACAATTCCTGAGCAGACAGGCGCTTTCTTAAACTTCTGCCGTAGCTTACATGGACGCAATATCACTGAATTTAATTACCGCGCTGATAGTAAAAAATCACCTGATTCCATGGAACCTGCGGCAATTTTTGTCGGTATCGCACTAAAAGAAGGCGACAAAGAGCGTAAAACCATTCGTACGCAATTGGCAGCTGATGGCTACACGGCTCATGATCTGACCGATGATGATATTGCCAAATCGCATATCCGCCACTTGATTGGTGGTCATGCGCATGTTGCAAACGAGCAATTATTAAGTGTGGTTTTCCCTGAACGTCCAGGGGCATTGCTGAAGTTTTTAGAAAAGCTAGGTGATGACTTTAATATCACTTTGTTTCATTATCGCAATCATGGGGCCGCCGAAGGTCGCGTACTGGTCGGTTTGCAAGCGTCTGAGGGTAACTCTCGTCAATTACAAGACGCGTTACTCGATATCGGCTATGACTGCACCATGCTCAATGACAATATCGGTTATCAATTATTTTTGAAATAAAAATAGACTATCAATCCATCAATGGCTGTTTGTTAATCACTAAAAAGCCGCCATTGATGAATGAACAGTGATTATGCATTGGTAGCTTTCATTAATTCATAGCGACCATGACTAGGTAATAAACCGTGACTCAAAAGATATTGATCTTTGTATTATTACTGGTTTTAGCACTTTTGGGTTATAAGATGCTGCAACCTGACAACACGACCAGTAACCCTATTGCTAACGTTGCGACTGATACTCCAGTTGACGCTGATTTTACCTCAACTGATCTGGATGATATACCGCCAACGTACGTCGACTCAGATGCAACGTCAACATCAGTCTCGGCAGTAAAACCAGTACTCACGTCGTCAGTATCAAGCTTTACCTGTGATGGCAGGAAGCATTGCTCTCAGATGACGTCATGCGCAGAAGCCACTTACTTTGTACAACACTGCCCGAATACCAAAATGGATGGTAATAATGACGGTATCCCATGTGAGCAGCAGTGGTGTCGCTGATTTTATATCAAATATAAACTGAGAACAGCATCCATACTCCTGCTATTTTTTCCGAAGAAAACCTAGAAAATATCATTGGATTTATCGCAGCCAATCCCTTAGCAACCTTGGTTGCTCAAACCAAAGATGGCATCGAAGCCTGCCATATACCACTCTTCTGGCATAACGATAACTTTATGCCTGATGCTAGTGTTGATTCTGATATTAACTCTAATGCTCAGCACGGCTATCTTTACGGTCATTTCGGTCGTAAAAATCCTATTTATCAGAACACCTTACCAGATACTGCGTGGTTAATTATTTTTCAAGATTCTGGACATTATATCAGCCCCAACTGGTATCCTAGCAAAGCGAAAACCCATAAAGAAGTGCCCACTTGGAACTATCAAAGTGTTCATATTCAATCCAAAATTGAGTTGCTTGAAGACGCCGATACGTTGAAATGGATATTAGCAACCATGACTGCACGGCAAGAGGTGCTATCCGACCATCCTTGGTCATTAGATGAGGCACCTGCTACTTATATCGATGCTATGTGCCGAGGGATTATTGGCTTTAAGCTGCC
>Ga0208435_100248_pt1 | contig 16877 bp, 13 predicted proteins | sample 24_taG_FD_184097 | JGI IMG/M metagenome (GOLD analysis project Ga0208435, IMG submission 184097) | Marine viral communities from Cariaco Basin, Caribbean Sea - 24_WHOI_OMZ (SPAdes) (version 2) | ecosystem: Environmental > Aquatic > Marine > Oceanic | place: Caribbean Sea: Cariaco Basin...
TGCAGTGGAAACTGTCGCGCCGTGTAGGAGCTCGCTAATGCAAATATCTAATAGCTATGACTACCAGAGCAACGCAGCGACTAAAGATACGCCATGGATACGCCTTACCTTTATCGTCATCGCAGTGTTATTTATGGTCATCATGTTGGTCATTCCGTTGCTGGCTGTGTTCTATGAGGCCTTTAAAGGTGGCTGGCAGTTGTATATTGCCTCGCTGGTCGACCCAGAAGCCCTGCAAGCCATTAAGCTGACGTTAATTACCGCGGCTATCGTCTTGCCGATTAATATGGTAATGGGTATCGCAATCGCATGGTTAGTGACGCGCTATCAGTTTAAAGGTAAGCAGCTGGTCACCACTTTGCTTGATCTGCCATTTTCAGTATCACCCGTCGTTGCAGGTCTGATGTTTGTTTTACTATTCGGACTCAATTCCACCATTGGCGGCTGGCTTGAGAGCATGGGGTTTCAAGTTATTTATGCGGTTCCAGGGATCGTGCTCGCTACTTTATTTGTCACCTTTCCCTTTGTAGCACGTGAGCTGATACCGCTGATGCAGACGCAAGGCGACTCTGAAGAGCAAGCGGCATTGACCTTAGGCGCGACTGGCTGGCAGACGTTTTGGCATGTGACGCTACCCAATATCAAATGGGCACTACTCTATGGTTTGATTTTGACCAATGCGCGGGCAATGGGTGAGTTTGGGGCGGTGAGTGTGGTATCTGGTCATATTCGCGGCGAGACCAACACCATGCCACTACTGGTTGAGATTGCTTACAATGATTATAACTTTACCGCCGCTTTTGCCTTATCAAGTCTACTTGCCGCGCTGGCGCTCGTGACGTTGCTTATTCAACAAGTCATGACTAAGCTACAAGAGCGCAAATTTGCCAAGTCCGAACGGCTGGCAAGTGTGCCTGAGTTACTGGTAAGTGCCAACGCTACGAAGGCTACCAATACTACTGATGCAACAACCGCTGAAAGTTCGGATAAATGATAAGCAAAATTATCTACACTTGGTCTGCACAAGGGCTGGCATTTAATTTAATAATATAAATGCGGTAACCAAAAAATCTGCCACGATACCAAAGATATAATAAGAGAACCCATTATGAGCATCGAGATTCGCAACGTTAATAAAAAATTCGGTCAGTTTACCGCCTTAGATAATATCAATATCACCGTGCCGACTGGCAAGCTGACCACTTTACTGGGACCATCAGGCTGTGGCAAAACGACGTTGTTACGCATTATCGCTGGTTTAGAGTATGCTGACTCAGGGCAGATATTGTTTGATGAGATGGATGTGACCAATACGCCAGTGCAAAAGCGCCATATTGGCTTTATGTTTCAGCATTACGCATTATTTCGTCATAAAAATATCGCCGATAATGTCGCCTTTGGACTGACCTTGTTACCAAAGAATGAGCGGCCAAGTAAGGCAGATATCAATAAGCGCGTTGCTGAGCTATTAGATTTGGTGCAGCTGCCCCAAGTTGCCAATGCTTATCCGCATCAACTCTCTGGTGGTCAGCGTCAACGGATTGCGCTGGCTCGTGCCTTAGCAGTGAAGCCGAAGTTATTATTGCTCGATGAGCCTTTTGGTGCCCTCGATGCCAAGGTACGTAAAGAGCTGCGCACTTGGTTAAAGAACATTCACCGTGAGCTTGGTATTACCAGTATCATGGTTACTCACGATCAAGAAGAAGCCCGCGCAGTCTCAGATGAGATCGTGGTCATGAATCAAGGGCGGGTAGAGCAGGTAGGCACATCGGAGGAGCTGATACACCAGCCAGCCAATGCGTTTATCAGTGATTTTTTAGATTTGGCATAGTAAAATTTGGTGCAGTTTTTCTATTATCACCCATAAAAAAAGACCTACAATAAATAGGTCTTTTTTTTATGGGTTAAAGCAGGTCTCAATTTCATTTGGTATCTAGCGTTATTGAGATCAAATGTTGATAGCAATAATGCTAGATAGTCATCATATCTCAGCAGGCTTGGACATGTCGATGTCTTTGCTAGATATTTGCTTATAAGTAATATCCAAAATCTCTTGGCACCATTCTGGCAAGTCGTCAGCGACTTCATACCACATCCACGTACCGTCGCGAACACAGCTTAAAATACCGAGTTTCTTTAAATGGTTCAAATGACGCGATATCGTTGGCTGTGGTTGATCTAGTATTTCTACCAACTCACCAACACAGCGCGATTCTTTGTTAAATAGGATTTGAAATATTTTCAAGCGCGTCGGGTCAGATAAGACTTTAAATAACTCGATAGGTCGTATCGTAAAATTATTATCAGACATAGAACAATTCCAATTGGGCTTTGTTAATAGGGGTTCAATATAACAGCAGTTATCTACAAAATCGATTAAAAAATGGGCTAAATTACAGTTCGTCGTTAATTTACTACCTTTCATCATATTCGGTTACACGCACGCTTATATTCACTTACATCAATTAACTGCGTGCAATATAACTCTACTTTCATGACTGTACTTTTATACCAATAATATATCAAATGCTATTGCAAATGATAATAGTTATCGTTATTATACATCAAGCCATAACAATGACCGTGAATATCAAATCAAACACTGTATTCATCATTTTTATCATCAATGCACTAAATTTATGAGCAATAAAAGCAGTTACCGAATAGCGGTATTCAGAGGAGCCAGACCATGTACGTATGCATCTGTAATGACGTAAAAGAAAAGCAAATCAAAGCAGCCATTGCTTCAGGTATCGATACCCTTGACGGTCTAAAAGATACCCTAGATGTTGCTACTTGCTGTGGCTGCTGCGAACCGATGGTTAACGATTACCTAGATGAGCATCATGCTAGACTCGATGTCTTGGCTTACGCTGTTTAAACGTTATCAAACCAGAGATTTACTACCCAGCTGTTCATCACCTCACTACACCAATATCACTAGTACGCCTCGATACCACATACATTCAATATTCCGCACTTATCCTTTGGTCATTATACATAAAGGGTAAGTTGCGAGCGTCCGTATAACTTTACTCATACACCTACTACAATGATATTGAGCATCATTAGCAGCCATTGTTGCGATAAACCAGTGATTACTAAAGCTAGCTAATTATGATTCTCAATTAGCATCTTATTCTTAGTTCATAACATTACAAGCTGTATAGCGCCTATATGCTACTATATCTGTCTCACGTTGTAAGACGTTTTGTTGATTTTGATCTTTACTGATCAGTTTACCAATAGTACTATCCTTATATGGGTAATTATGAATGTATGGTGATCTGTAAAATATAAATAGGGGAGTATAGGTTATGATAGGTAGCCCAAAAGTCATTGATTATTTGAATTTTTTGTTAGGCGGTGAGCTTGCTGCCCGTGACCAGTATTTTATTCACTCAGAAATGTATGCTGAGTGGCATTATGGCAAATTGTACGACCGTATCCATCATGAGATGGCAGATGAGACGTTACATGCCCAAGCTATTATTCGCCGTATCCTAATGCTGAGTGGCACGCCGAAAATGACGGTCAATGCCATCAATATCGGTGCGACAGTTCCTGAAATGCTGCAACTTGACCTTGAGCTAGAGTATCAAGTACAACAGCACTTAAAAGACGGTATTGCTCTCTGTGAAGCAGAGCGCGATTATGTCACGCGTGAGATGTTGGTAGAACAGCTAAAAGACACTGAAGAAGATCATGCGCATTGGCTTGAGCAACAGTTGCGCTTAATTGATATGATCAGTCTGCCCAATTATCTGCAAAGCCAAATGGCTGAAGTCACTCCCAATCTTGTTTAATGTCACGAAGATATGAACAATAACCATAGTATTTAGTATAAATAACGACATGAAAGGGAGAGAGATAATGAAAGGGGATAAAGAGGTTATTCGCGCTTTAAATAAAGTGCTCGGACAGTCATTGATTGCCATCAACCAGTACTTTTTACATGCGCGCATTGCGCGCCATTGGGGATTAGAAACTCTCAATGAGAGTTTCTACAAACAGTCTATCGCTGAGATGAAATGGTCTGATGAGCTGATTGCCCGGATTTTATTGCTAGGCGGTTTACCAAATTTGCAAGATTATGGCAAGATGTTCATCGGTGAAGATGTGCCAGAGATTATCGAATGCAATTTGCGCCTAGAAAAACAAAAATTCGAGATCATTACCGATGCCATTACTTTATGTGAAACAAAGTCTGACTATGTGTCGCGCCAGCTATTGGTGACGCTAAAAGATGGTAATGAAGAGTATCAAGACTGGTTAGAGACTCAAGAAGACTTGATCGAAAGCATTGGGGTTGAGCGCTATATCCAATCACAAATGGATGATGACGCGCCTTAATGGTTCATTGTTGATGCAATGAATCGTACTATGCTCTAAGAATGCCAGCGTGTCGTGTGGTTTATAATCACTCACATGCTGGCATTTTTGTGTCTCATATTTGACAATGCGTACTATCTGCACTGCTGACAAAACCAACTTATTCAAAATCCAAATATCAGCGGCTCAGTATAAGCCGCGCCCATCTTCAGGCTTAAGTCGTAAGAAGTACAGCCCCGAGAGAATGGTCAAGACCCCAAGTATCCAATAGGTGGTTTGAAACGCTGTCAGCGTATCCATTTGTAGGCGTTCACGTAACAGCGTCAGTACCGCTGCTCCAAAAGCAATACCGAAACTAATCGCTAACTGCTGATTGACCGCCATCAAGCTATTGCCGCTACTAGTTTGAGCGCCTTCTAAATCACCGATAGTAATCGTATTCATCGCGCTGAATTGCATAGAATTACAAGCGCCCATTATGGTCAAAATAGGGATAAACCATAACCACTGTGAGGCATCGGTAAACTGTGCCAACACAATGATGAGCGTGCCCATCAAAAACGTGTTGAAGACCAGTACTTTGCGATAAGTATAACGCTGAATAATTTTACTGACCCAGGGTTTAATCCCGATAGCACCGACCGCGATGGGCGCGAGGAGCCAACCTGCCTGCGATGGTGAATATTCAAACACCACTTGCAGCACCAGCGGCAGCAAAAACGGTACAGCGCTAATACCTAAGCGCGTGAATAGGTTACCAGTGATGCCAATACGAAAGGTTCGAATGTCAAACAAACTCAAGGGGAACAACGGTGCTTGACGACGCTTGGCGTGCCAGATATAAGCGCCGATCAATAAACTGGCCACCAAACTCAGCAGCAACCCATAAAACCCTCGACCAGTCTGTGAGCCGAACTCTACAGCAAGCGTAAACCCACAAGCCGCTGCCGCAAACAATAAAAATCCTGTCCAATCAAGCCGCTTGGTATCCTCAAATAGTGCCGGAACCAGTTTTTTTCCCATGATAAAGCCAAAAATACCCATCGGTATATTGATCAAAAATATCCAATGCCAACTGGTATATTGTACGATATAGCCACCTAAGACCGGTCCTACTAGCGGTGCTACCAAAGCAGGAATAACCGCAAAGTTCATAACGGTCAGCAGCTTATTGCGTGGGTAGGATTTGACCAATATTAAGCGAGCCACAGGCGTCATCATCGCCCCGCCAATACCTTGTATAACCCGTGAGCCAATCAAAAAATCCAACGTTGGTGACGCAGCACATAGCAGTGAGCCAATACAAAAGATAATAATCGCTGCCAAAAATACTCGGCGCGTGCCGTATTTATCCGCCAAAAAACCACTGATGGGAATAAATATGGCCAAAGTTAGCGCATAGCTAATCACCGCCCACTGCATTTTTAATGGAGACTCACCCAGCGCCTGTGCCATCTGCGGTAATGAGGTATTTAATATAGTGGCATCCAAAATTTGCATAAATAGCGCCACCGCTAGCACATAGGGCAAGTATTTATCTTGTGTCGGGGTTAGCGTTACCATGTAAATCTCATTAGATATCCCATCATAAAATGAACAAAATAGTCTATTGACGACTAATTCGCTATACCAACCGAGTAGTATAAGAAAGACTCAATCATAATAAAAGGGAATCAAAGTAACGGCTGGCGGTTGAGGTTATAGAATTCTGTGTTTAGAGGTAATAATATTAATACTGCTTACAAGAGAGGACTTTAATATCAGGGTTGGTTATCGTTATAGTAAACCCTCGCTAACGACTTAAGCCAATAAATAAGCAGTATAGTCAATCTCATATGATTGAGATGAGATTGACTATACTGCCGAAGATATAACTAGAAGCATCAACAACATGATAAAGATAAATTAAGGATATATTATGAGTCAGGAAAATAACAAAGCTTACAATCATACCGATGGGCAAAACGATAAATATGTCCCGCCAAAGGTTTGGACGCAAGACAAAGAAAACGGTGGTAAGTTTGCCAGTATCAATCGCCCAACAGCGGGTGCGCGCTATGAGAAAGCGCTGCCAGTAGGCGATGCGCCATTACAGCTGTACTCGTTGAATACGCCAAATGGCGTCAAGGTTAACATCCTGTTAGAAGAGCTTGCCGAGATTGGTATTAAAGGTGCTGAATATGATGCCTATAAAATTGATATCTCTCAAGGAGAGCAGTTTGGTTCTGGCTTTGTAGCCATAAACCCTAACTCAAAAATTCCAGCCTTGGTTGATCATTCTGCTGATATAGCTGGCGAGCCGATAGCGCTCTTTGAGTCTGGTGCTATCTTGATGTATCTGGCAGAAAAATTTGACCAATTTATGCCTTTATCACTTGGCAAAGCACGGGCAGAGTGTTTGTCTTGGGTCATGTGGCAGATGGGTAGCGCGCCTTTCTTAGGTGGCGGCTTCGGACATTTTTATGCTTATGCGCCTGAACCGCTAGAGTACCCGATCAACCGCTATACCATGGAAACCAAACGCCAGCTCGATGTGCTGGATACCCACCTAAAAGACAGCACATATATGTGTGGCGACAACGAAGCCGATTATAATATTGCAGATATGATTATTTGGGCATGGTATGGACAATTGGTGCTTGGAAAGCTCTATGATGCCGCCGAGTTCCTGCAAGTTGATGAGTATAAGCATGTGAAACGTTGGGCACAGGCAATTGCTGAACGTCCAGCCGTTAAGCGTGCCGTAGACCTGTCATTAAAGCCTATTGACTAAACCTATCGATAAGAGACGCATTAATAAAATCAAGGCTGATAGGCTATTTGCTTATCAGCCTTGATTTTATCCGACATCTTGCTATTCTATATTCATATATAGTCATATTAAAATAGAGATATACTTACCTGTTTACACAATGATACATTAGTACAACAGATAGAAACCTTAGTACGTTAAGATAGCTTGAGTACCTCAAGCATATAACACCTTAATAAGTGGGTATTTGTAATGCTCATTTAATTGGCTCAATACCATTGGAATACCAGCAAGGCAAATAGAGCCACTTATAATAGACTGAGCAAATCAGACAACATATCTGATTGAAATAAGATTGACTATATTGATGGATAACGATTATGAAGGATGATAACCGTAAACGGATCAACTTCTCACGACAGGCGATGGCTAGCGAATCAAAAGTTATCAATACCAAACTCAGCGCCATTTATAACGATCAACAGATAGATGCTGATCGATACTCAATATTGCAATACAAAGCCAACTTAACCACCCATCCTAAAAAAATAAAAAAGATACTCTTATTGATGATAAAAAATAAAATACGATTACCTATGTTTGCTGCTATCAGTGCAGCTTTATTTAGTACAGCGACGATGGCCAGCAATGGCGTTGAATTTACCAATCAAGACTGGCAGGTAGTCTGCGACAATACTCGTACGTGCCGGCTGGCAGGCTATCAAGCAGAAAACAATAGCGAATTTCCTATATCGGTATTGCTCATACGCCGTGCAGGTGCAAATGCTGGTGTGGATGGCAAAGTGAAGCTGGGCGGTGCTAAAGAAAGCTCATCTAAAGCCTTGATGCAACTTGGCAATCGTCATCGTATATCATTGTTCATCAATGGTAGAGACTATGGCGAAACCAAGCCGTTTTCAACTGCAGCAGGTAATGCTGATCTGACCCCAACACAAGTCACAGCGCTACTAGAGGCGCTGACTAAGTCAAGCAAAATTGAGCTAGTGCTACGTAACTCACGCTGGCAACTGTCTGATAAAGGGGCTAGCGCCGTCATGCTCAAAGCAGATGAAGCCCAAGGTCGAGTAGGGACATCATCAGCCTTTATCAATACTGATGATGCTGCCAAATCAAATAGCACTGTATTGCCACCCAAGTCCGCACCAAAACTACGCTTTGTGGCGCCCAATCCGAAAGCCGTCGCTAGCGACAATAAAAAGTTTGTGATGAAATCGTCGCAGCTAGCGGCGCTAATGAAAAGTACGATGAAAGATGCAGATAGTGACTGTCCCAATCTATCAGACAAATCACCATGGCGTGTGAGCCGACTGAATGGCTCACAGCTGTTGGCACAACATGACTGCTGGACAGGTGCTTATAATACTGGTGCAGGCATCTGGGTCATCAATGACAGTAAACCTTATAAACCGACATTGGTAACCACCAACGCCACTGGCTATGATAAGGGTAAAATCACTTCCGTACAAAAAGGTCGCGGCATCGGTGATTGTTTAACCAAAACTGATTGGGTATGGACAGGTAAGGCATTTGAAAAAAGTCATGAAAGTACCACAGGGCTTTGCCGTATGATTGAAGCGGGCGGTGCGTGGCAGCTGCCGACGTATGTCACCGAAGTTAAAATGGTGCGATAGCCGCCAATAATACTGCTGATTGTCTTATTACTCAGCATATTGAACGCGTACATCTATAAGCAAATTTGCTTTATTTACCGAGAAATTTAATAAATAGCTACATATAATATTTTATTGTGCTATACTGCGTCGCCACGTTAGCTTAGGCTTTCGTGAATTATGAGATTGATAACATCGCCTGCGATTTTGGGTCTAGGATGACCATAAGTAATTGTTGCCGATGATTTTGTGTACTTAAATAACCTGTCATGAAAATAGCAGTTATTTTTGACTCATATCTTATCTACCGAACCATAAATATGGTTTAAATTGGTTGTTATTCGCGATTATTTGCTTTGGACAAAGCATTAATAATACGCTTATATCAAACAAGGATGAGACACTCGGCACTACCACCAAAATACGTCAGACAGCACGAACGCATTTATTGTAGAGGCTCTAAGCTTTATTGGCTTGGCTTCTGATTATCGACACTTACATGTGGTCCGGTAATTCTTTAATAAAGGCAGCGTGGTGAACGGTTATCAGTGGTATGCATCAAGCTTGCTGAATTTACAGCAACTTATACTTACCAAGGATTCTCATGACTGATATTTTATCTGCAATCGCCGCTGAAAACGGCATCATCGAAAACACTGATACTCCAAATACTGATACTAATAATCAAGCAGCTACTACTGACGCGACTGATGAAGATCAAATTACCTTTGCTGAACTAGACATTGCCAAGCCGATTTTGACCGCGCTTGATCGCAGTGGTTATACCAATCCAACACCTATTCAAGCACAAGCCATTCCTTTTGCACTAGCAGGTCGCGACTTACTATTGTCTGCGCAAACTGGTAGTGGTAAAACTGCGGCATTCGTTATCCCTGTACTTGACCGTTTAAGCCGTGCCACTAGCTTTGATAAACTAACTAAAGCCCTTATCTTAACGCCAACGCGTGAACTTGCTCAGCAAGTACATGATAGCGTACGTACTTATTCTAAAGATATGCGTGGTCTATTCTGCGTACCTTTAGTGGGCGGCGCACCATACAATGGTCAGATCACTGCGTTGAAAAAAGGCGTTCAAGTTATCGTTGCGACCCCAGGTCGTCTACTTGACCATATCAATGCTGGTCGTGTTGACTTATCAAGCTTAGAAATTTTGGTACTTGATGAAGCTGACCGTATGCTAGACATGGGTTTTGCTGATGATATCAGTGACATCCTTCGTGCTGCACCAATTGATCGTCAAACGATCATGTGTTCTGCAACTTGGGATGGCCCAGTAGGTAAAATCGCTGCCAGCTTCACTAAGAACCCTGAGCGTGTATCAATCAAAGTAGAATCTGCACACATTGAAGAAAAAGTGTACTACTGTGATGATTTCGATCACAAAAACCGTTTGCTTGATAAAATCGTTTGCCAGCAAGATATGGAACAGATCATTATCTTTGCTGCTACCAAACGTAGCACTGAAAAACTGGCCAAACAGCTACAAGAAGCGGGTCATAAAGCCAGCTTCCTACATGGTGATTTGCCACAAAGCAAGCGTAACCGTATCGTTCAAGACTTGCGTAATGGTAAAGTAAAAATCCTAGTAGCGACTGACGTTGCTGCTCGTGGTCTAGACATCCCAGCTATCTCGCACGTCATCAACTATGACTTGCCACGCCAAACTGAAGATTACGTCCATCGTATCGGTCGTTGTGGTCGTGCTGGTCGTACTGGTATCGCTATCAGCTTATGTAGCATGGATGATCGTCCACAGCTAAACGCTATCAATCGTTACTTAGATCGCAAAATGGAAGTATGTATCATCGAAGGCATGGAGCCTAAGAAGACTTATGTACCTAGCGAAAACAAAGGTAATGGTCGTGGTCGCGGTCGTGGTCGTTCAAACGGCGGCGGTGGTAATGGTCAAGGCCGTGGTCGCTCGAGCGGTGGTTATCAAGGTAATCCTGCTAATGCTCGCGGTCGTTCAAGCGACAGCGCCTCAACTGGTCAACGCGCTAGCAATGACAGCGGTTATCAAGGTAAGCCACGTGACGCCTCAGGCAAACCAAACGAGCGTTCAGGTGGCAAGCCGTATCAAGGCAAGCGCACTGGTGCTCCTAGCCGCGGCGATAGCACTGGCGTTCCACGTGGTGAGCGTGCTGCAACAGGTCGTGGTCGTCCAAGTGGCAGCCAAGGTCGCCCAGCAGGTCGTTCTGACAGCCGTGGTCAAGGTCGTCCAAACGGCGGCAACCGTGGTAACAACTCGTAATACTGTTATATTTGGTGATTAAAGTTATTAATTACTCGATCGCCTAAAGATAGCACAAAAAAAGCCAGATACTCGTTATCTGGCTTTTTTTGTGTTTATTCGATCGCCGCTTGCGCGTTTTTTTCGCCTTGTCTATACTAACAAGCTTTTATTCATCGTGTGCTGCGGAGCTATTTGATGCCCGATATTTCTCATTTAACCATTGATAGCCTGCCATTGGCTTTTGGCATCATTATGGCCATTATCGGTTTGGTTTTTTATACCCAAGGATTACCCAGTAAATTCTGGCAGCGCTTTTATGCGGTATTGCCAGGTATTGTGCTGTGCTGCTTTATACCTGCAACGCTAAATAGTTTAGGTATCTTCGCTGACGGTATCGGCTCACAGATTTACGGCTTTACCGCCACCTATCTATTGCCAGCAAGTTTGCTACTCATGACCTTGTCGATGGATGTGCCAAAGATATTGGGTTTGGGTTGGAAAGCAATTGCGATGTTCTTCGCTGCCAGTGTGGCTATTGTCATTAGTGGTCCTATTAGCTTGGGCATTGCTAAATGGGTATCGCCTGAGATGTTCACCGATGATACGCTATGGCGTGGATTTTCAGCAGTGGCTGGTAGCTGGATTGGCGGCGCAGCAAACCAAGCTGCCATGAAAGAGTTGTTTGGCGTCAGTGATGACTTATTTGGAATGATGATTTTAGTCGATACCACCAATGCGTCGTTATGGCTGTTGGCTATCTTGGTCATGGCAAAACACAGTGATAAGATAGATAAGTTTTTACGGGCAGATAGCAGTAGCATTGATAAAGTAATCAAAGCTGTTGAGAGCTATGAGCGTGACCATGCGCGTCCAGCCACGCTTAATGATTTGATGGTGATGTTTGGTTTGTGCTTTGCCATGGTTGGGGTAGCGCATTTCGTCGGCGGTCAGATCGCAGGGTTCTTTGCGCCTTACAGCTGGGCGGTACAATATAGCTTTGCCAGCTCGTTCTTTTGGATGGTCGTGATTATTACCTTAATCGGTGTCGTCTTTTCCTTTACCAAAATTCGAAGGCTCGACCATGTGGGCGCTTCCAAAATTGGTACGGTATTCATCTTCATCTTGATTGCTGCTATTGGTATGCAAATCAATCTTGCGGGTATCGTTTCGCAATGGCGATTGTTACTTATTGGTTTATTATGGATGAGCATTCACGTTGTCATTATCTTTGCTGTGGCTAGGATAATTCGTGCGCCGTTTTTCTTTTTGGCAGTCGGCTCCAATGCCAATACTGGCGGTGCCTCATCAGCACCCATTGTCGCAACAGCATTTCACCCATCACTCGCGCCAGTTGGGGTGTTTTTGGGTATTCTCGGTTATGCGGTAGGTACTTTCGGTGGCTATATTAGTACCCAATTGATGCGCTTGGTAGTAGGGTGAGCTCGAATATAATGCTCAGCATTGGTAACGCTAGACGCTTCTGTAGTAACGCTAACTAGTCTGCGCTGTTAATCGCTATCATATTCATATGAGTCGGACTGGTTAGTATTAGTTGATAAACAACTATGTTGACCCATCATATCTCTACAGAGAGAAAAACTTTCAATTTATGCCAATTTAATAACAAAAAGCCGACTTCACCGTCGGCTTTTTACTTGTAGTATCAATACATACCAAATTGAGCAAACATTCAAATTTGATATTAAATATTTTTAACTCAAAACTATAAGGATGAAAAAATGCAAGCAAACTACAACCCAAAAATCATTGCTGGTGCAACATTCCCTACTATCGAAGTACCCACTTATAATGGTGACATGACGCTATTGGGCAAGCCCGAAAATGGTCATGACTGGAAAATGGTGGTTGTTTACCGAGGTCAACACTGTCCCATTTGCACCAAATACCTCAATCAGTTAGAAACATTAAAATCGGCATTTAATGAAACGGGTGTCGACGTCATCGCTGTTTCAGGTGACAGCAAAGAGCAGGTAAAAAGTCATTTGGAAAAAATAAATGTAAGTTTTCCTATTGCCTATGATCTGACCGTTGAACAAATGAAAATGCTGGGTCTTTATATCTCCAACCCACGTTCAGAGAAAGAAACAGATCATCCATTTGCAGAGCCCGGCTTGTTTGTTATCAATACAGAAGGGGATATTCAGATTGTAGATATCTCCAACGCTCCTTTTACTAGACCTGAGCTGGAAGCTTTAGCAAATGGTCTGGCCTTTATCAGAAATCCAGAAAACAACTATCCTATTCGTGGTACACACGATTATGCTTAAGACTGTATTATTGACGACGGCATTTTTCTTGATGTCAGACATTTAATACGCTTAAGTGTGGCTGTAAACTCAAAACTAAACTAATACATAGTCAAAGACGTAAATTCATAGGGCAGTGCATCATAACCGATGCATTGTCTTTTTTATTGCAAACGCTCTTTATTGTTAACATTCTCTCCAAAAGCTGAAATCACAAGACTTATTCATACAGGTGTGCACTCACAGTCAAAAACTCTGCACTGTCAGTCAATCTATTTGCTAACAACCTCGCTATAGTAAAAAAGCTTCGTCATTAGGATAGATGACGACCAGACAAAGAATGAGTGTAATTGTTAAGTATTGACGGCCACATTGGGCGCTATATTTTACAGAGCCACTCATATCTTCTGATATAAATTTCTAGACAGGGAGTCTCACATGAGCAAAGCTCACACTTCAATTGATCCTATTACTTTGTCCGTCGTACGTGGTGCCTTAGAAACGGCGCAGCGCGAGATGACGACAACCTTAGAAAAAACCGCACGCTCTAGTGTTTTTAACTTAGCTCACGATTACAGCAATGCTTTGTTTGATCATCTGCCTGAGATGATTTTGCAGGGTCAGGATATTCCTATTCATCTAGGCTCACTCATGCCAGCCATGAAAGCCGTTGCCGAATATTATGGTGATGACATTCATGAAGGCGACGTCATTTATCACAACGATCCTGTGATGATGGGCAGTCATATCCTAGATTGCTGTATGTATAAGCCAGTGTTTTATAAAGGTGAGTTGGTGTTTTGGACAGTATGCAAAGGTCACGTCACTGATATCGGTGGTCCCGTGCCGGCAGGATATAATCCAGACGCTAAAGAGATATACGCCGAAGGGTTGCGCATTCCGCCTATCAAAATATGGGAAAAAGGCGTTAGACGTCGTGATGTCATTAACTTAATCCATAGCAACATGCGCTCTCGTCGTAACCAAGAAGGCGATCTCAATGCTCAGTATGGTGCGTGTGCCGTCGGTGAGCGTAACATGATTGCGCTATTAGACAAGTATGGCGTAGAGACCGTCCGAGCAGCGATTGAAGAGCTAAAGAATATGGCTGATACCCATATGCGCTCATTAATTTCATCTATTCCAGATGGTCAGTATCACGGTGAAGCGGTATTAGAAGATTCAGGTCACGGTTTGGGTGATTTGACCATTAGCGCTGATATTGAGATTAAAGACAGTGATGTGCATATCAAGATCACCAGTCCGCCGCAAGTCCCTTACTTCATTAACTCCTATGCAGGCAACTCGATGTCTGGTGTCCTGCTAGGGCTGATGATGTTTGCCCAAGTAGACCCACCGTACAACGAAGGTTTATACCGCTGTGTCACGGTAGACTTGGGCGAGCATGGCACACTGTGTAATGCCAAAGAACCCGCCCCTCATGTGAATTGTACCACCACACCGATGGAAACCTTAACCGATGCCGTACGTATGGCTTTTGAAGATGCCGCGCCAGATCGGGTCATTGCTTCTTGGGGTCATGCGTCTGGTATCAACATCTCAGGTATTGATCCGAAAACAGGGGAACAATATGTCACTATGATTCTAGCTTCGATTATCTCTGGTGCTGGCGCAACTCAGCAAATGGATGGCTGGCATGCTTGCGGTCCTTTATGCTGCTTCGGTGCGTTAAGCTCTGGTGATATCGAGCTATTAGAGTATCAATATCCTATCTTGATTCATAAGTATGGCTTGGCAGAAGATAGTGGCGGTGCTGGTGAATATCGTGGTGGTTGCGGCACGGTATGGGAAGTTGAGCCGTTAGGTCATGAGATGACTGTCGTAGCATTTGGTGAAGGCCGTGAGCATCCGACGATGGGGGCTGCTGGCGCAGAACAAATATCACCTGAGCTGAAGTTAGGGCGCTTGGAGATTATTCATAAGGATGGCGTCACTGATCTTCATAAGAAAAACATAATGACTGAAATACAACCGGGTGATCGTGCGCGTAATACCAATCCTGGCGGTGGCGGCTATGGCAGCTCGTTTGCACGGTCGGTACCCGCAGTATTAAAAGATGTAGAAGAAAGAATCATATCAGTAGCAGCGGCTAAGACTGAGTACGGGGTGGTTATTGACCCACAAACGCTAGCAGTGAATGAAGCAGAGACTGAATCGCTACGCCGTCAGCTGACGGCATAACACCAAATACCAACTGATATTAAATAATTTGAGTTAAGGATGACTTATGAAAAATGATTTCCGTATTGGGGTCGATGCTGGCGGGACGTTCACTGATTTTGTTCTGGCCGAAAGAAGTGGCAATGTACATCTGTTCAAAGCACCTTCTACCCCTGAAGATGGCACTCTGGCCATTGCTAATGGGTTACAGCAAATCGCCACCCAGTTTGACCGTCCTATTGAAGAGATTATTCAAGCCTGCGACCTATGCATCAACGGTACGACCGTCGCGCTAAACGCCTTGATTCAGATGAAAGGGGTGAAGGTCGGGCTATTATGTACGGCAGGCCATGAAGACAGTATCGAGATACGCTTAGGGCATAAAGAAGAAGGACATCGCTATGATGCTAGCTATCCGCCAGCACCGCAAATCGCCACCCGTGATCGTCGCTTTCCTATTCGGGGTCGTATTTTAGCTGATGGTACTGAACACGAGCCGCTCAATGAGCAAGACGTGCTCGATGCAATCAGAGCACTTAAGGAAAAAGACGTTCAAGCAATTGCTATCTCTTTCGTCTGGTCTATTCGTAATACTCAGCATGAGCAGCGCGCCAAAGAGCTTGTTGAGCAGCATATGCCAGGGGTGTTCGTCTGCTGTGGTAGTGACGTATATCCACAGATTAAGGAATACACCCGTACCTCAACGACCCTAGTAAATGCTTATTTAAGCCCAGTTATGGCATCTTATGTCCATAAAATTGACGACTACTTTAAGGCGTTAGGCGCTGAGCAGCCCGTACGTTATTTCCAGTCTAATGGCGGGCTTGCAGTTGGTAGTATCATGCGAGAGCGTGCGGTAAATGCCATTAACTCAGGCCCCGCATCGGCACCGCAAGCAGGCCTTTATATTGCCAGTCCTTTTGGAATTAATGATATTATCACGGTTGATATGGGCGGTACTTCTTTTGACATCACTATGGCTAAATCAGGCAGAACCAGCCTCAACCGCGATATTGATTTCTTACGTAATCGTATTGGTGTGCCTATGATTCATGTAGAAACATTAGGCGCTGGTGGGGGTTCAATTGGGCATGTTAATACCTTTGGTATGTTAGAGGTCGGTCCTCAGAGTGCTGGCGCGACGCCTGGACCGGCATGTTATGGTAAAGGTGGTGACTTGCCAACCGTCACAGATGCAAACTTAGTGTTGGGCTATCTACAGCCGAATGCGGTATTAGGCGGTAGTGTGACCTTAGACAAAGACAAAGCCGTACAAGCGGTGCAAACACACATCGCTGATCCGCTAAACATCGAGTTAGATCACGCCGCATTTGGTATCAGTGCTATCGTTAACCAAAACATGTCTAATGCCATTCGTCGTATTACTATCGAGAAAGGCTATGATCCTCGGGATTTTGCGCTAGTATGCGCAGGCGGCGCAGCTGGCATGCATATTATTG
>Ga0208435_100250_pt1 | contig 16796 bp, 14 predicted proteins | sample 24_taG_FD_184097 | JGI IMG/M metagenome (GOLD analysis project Ga0208435, IMG submission 184097) | Marine viral communities from Cariaco Basin, Caribbean Sea - 24_WHOI_OMZ (SPAdes) (version 2) | ecosystem: Environmental > Aquatic > Marine > Oceanic | place: Caribbean Sea: Cariaco Basin...
CAAGGTTATCTTTGCCAAATTGTTTGATAAACCGCTCAATAAGTTCACAGCGTTCAAGATGGTTTGTATTACCTCGCTTATCTAGCATTTGCCAGTATAAGGGGATGGCTATCCCTTTATATACCACCCCTAGCATAAAGATGTTGAGGTTACTTTTACCCCATTTCCAGTTGGAGCGGTCAATGGTTAAGGTGACTTTGCCTAGCCCAAATAGTCGATATATCATTAAAGCCAGTTGATCGTAGTCTATCCTCGCTTCGGCAAAAAATCGCTGTAGTCTGCGATAGTGACTGTCGGTCTTGCCACCCTTAGGAAGGTGTCTTGCTATTTTTTTTAAGATTACTGCTTTGAGCAGTAATCAGGGCTATTATCATTAGGCTCAAACAATTGATTCTTGCCTTGTTCATGCTCAGGTTTTGGGTTAAAGTTTCACTAAGTCTGTTAAAGTTTGGCATGGTCTGATTCGTCTTAAAAATTACTATTATGCCTTTGCTTTAACAGACTTTTTTGTTTTTTTGTCGTGTGCAGAGAAAAGATTTATAAGTAGGCACTTATAAAGGAGTTTGGATGCGGATTGTTGTTTGTGATGATGAGCCCTTAGCTCGCGAGCGTTTGGTTAGAATAGTCAAAGAGTCAGGTCATGAAGTGGTTGCCCAAGCTAAAACCGGCATTGAGGCCATTATCGCCGTAAAATCTGAGCAACCAGACATTATATTGCTCGACATTCGCATGCCAGAGATGGATGGCGTCGAGTGCGCGCAAGAGCTTGCAACGTTAAACCATCCACCCGCCATTATCTTTGTCACGGCGTATGACCATTATGCCATCGCGGCGCTCAAAGCCAACGCCATCGGTTATCTGTTAAAACCTGCCAACAAAGATGAATTACTCGAGGCGCTAAAAAAAGCCACCAATCTCAATGCGGCGCAATTAAACGAGATTCGCAAACTTGAGAATCCAACCGCGCGCCCAGTGCGCGAACATATCGTGGCGCGTACCCACCGCGGTGTAGAGCTGATTGAGCTCAAAGACATCTATTATTTTACCGCCGATCAAAAGTACGTCAAAGTACGCCACAAAGACGGCATTGTACTTATTGATGATACGTTAAAAGAGCTTGAGCAAGAGTTTGAAGGCAAGTTATTTCGCGTCCATCGCAACGCCATTATCAATATTAAATATCTAGACTTTTTAGAAACACTCGATGCCGGACAGTTTCAGCTGCACTTTAAAGGTATTGATGAGACCCTAGCAGTCAGCCGCCGTCATCTACCAGCATTACGTGAAAAAATTCAGAATATGTAGCGGCAAACTGTCTACAGGTAAACCATCCTAGAAAGCACTAAGCAGCAAGCGCAGTAATCTGTTGAAATAATCCTGCCATATCATCAAACCCTTATTTATGCTTAAATAGGGGTATTTTTTTGTAGCATTCAGTTTAAAGACATTTAACGTTTATATTGAATGCTACATTCGCATTATTGTAAAGATACTGAATCCTTCGTTGTTGAGCGACCGTTGTTGAGCAATTGTCGTTAAGTAACTGTTATTCACCAACGCGATTTTATATCGAATCTATTGAGGCCTTTTATGAGCACCATGCAGCAACCTGCTTTGACTACCTTAAATATTGCTACCCGCCAAAGTCCATTGGCATTATGGCAAGCGGAGCATATTCGTGACCGCTTACTGGCGCTGTATCCTGAGCTAACCATTAACCTGCTAAAAATTGTCACCAAAGGCGATAAGATTTTGGATACGCCGCTGGCTAAAATTGGTGGTAAGGGTTTGTTTGTTAAAGAGCTCGAGCAGGCGTTATATGATAAACAGGCAGATATCGCGGTACATTCTTTAAAGGACGTGCCGATGGAATTACCAGAAGGCTTGACGCTTGGTGTTTATTGTAAACGCGCTTCGCCAACCGATGCCTTTGTATCGAACACTTATCATAATATCGATGAATTGCCACAGGGCGCAGTGGTTGGTACCGCAAGCTTGCGTCGTCAATGTCAAATCAAAGCCTATCGCCCCGATTTGCAAATCAAGACCCTGCGCGGCAACGTTGGTACGCGTTTAGGTAAGCTTGATGCCGGCGAGTATGACGCTATTATTTTGGCAACCAGTGGTTTACAGCGTATCGAGCATGACGAGCGCATTCGTAGTGAGCTGGATATTGATATTTGCTTGCCAGCCGTTGGTCAAGGGGCACTTGCGATTGAATGCCGCGAAGGTGACGACGAAGTTCTAAAGTTATTGGCACCGTTAAACGATGACAAAGCTCGTATCCGTCTTATCGCTGAGCGTGCGCTAAACCGTCATTTACAGGGCGGTTGCCAAGTACCGATTGCCGCTTATGCGGTATTACAAATGGCTGATGCAGACGACGATAGCAAAAACAATGGCCAAAACGGTAATAACGACAATGGTAATATATTATGGCTACGCGGCCGCGTCGGTCAAGAAGATGGTAGCGAGCTACTCAAAGCTGATAAACGCTTGACCTTAACTGGCAGTCAAGTCGAACAAGAAGCGCAAGCCAATCAATTAGGTATTGACGTGGCTGAGATGCTACTAGAAATTGGTGCGGGTGATATTTTATCAGCGATTTATCAATCTAAATAAAGCTTAAAATAAATCACCTTTAAGTGGCATAACAATAAAATGTCGCTAGCCATTTACGCATAAAGTCGCTGCAATGACTGTATGCGTAAGCTCACTTTTTAACTTCTGTTACGGTATGTTTATGTCTTGGTCATCCTCTGAGTCTACTGCTTCAAACCAAACCATTAATAAGCAAGCATCTCTGCCGCCAGTGGTCATCAATACGCGCCCCATTGAACGTGCGGCGCCGCTGACCAATCATTTGCAAGCGGCAGGATTTTCAGTAGTTGATATACCGATATTGACCTTAGAGATGCGTCCAACTACCGAGCAAGACATGGCTTTGATGCGCCAATGGTTTGCCGGTGATTATCAGGCGCTGGTTATTGTAAGTCCGACAGCGGCAGCTTCTGGCTTAGCCGTTTGGCAGGCGCTTGAGCATGAGCGCCAAGCTCAGCTGGTTGAGGGAGCTAATAGCACGCAACAGGACGCTAGTTTTAAAGGTTTAAAAGCGCCAAGCCATCTGATAGCGGTAGGAGAGGCGACTGCAGCGGTATTAAATGACGCCAAACTCGATGCGGCGAATTATCAAGTATTGCAACCTCTGATTGCTAATAATGAAGGTATGTTAGCAATGCCAGAAATTGACAGCCTGCAGGCTGGTGATAGGCTGTTGGTATGGCGCGGGCTTGGCGGGCGGCGTTTATTGGTCAATACTTTACAGGCGCGCGGTGTCCATATCGATAGTATTGCTTGGTATGAGCGCAAAATGCCCAATGATGCTATGGCGCAGTATAAAGAGTGGCAGTCCCAGTATCTTAGCCAACAGTCTGAGCAGCCAAAACCTATCGTGATTGTCAGTAGTGGCACAGCGTTTGAGCATTGGCAAGCGATTGTTACAGAGGTGTCAGCGCAGGATTTAGAAAAAAGAACAACTGCAGAAAAGCCAAACCATGCGCCATTGCTGCTCAACGATTTTGCTTATGTCGTACTAGGCGAGCGCTTAGCCAATATGGTCGCTGGTCAGGATTTAAGTTATTGGCGCGTGGAAGATTTGGCGCCCGAAACCATTTTTGCGGCAATCCATACACCGCTAGTCGGTTGCAGTTAAAAAACACTTCCTTTTCTCAAGCCATTTATTTTATATTTACTGAAAAAATTATTCACCAACGGTGCTGCCTTATGTCCATGAATTCTGACTCGTTAGTTAAGGAGCCTTCTGCTATTCAGCAGCGCCGGCAAGCAAATATGCTTTTGCTACGTTTGCAATGGCTGGTTATATTATTGCTTATTGCTGCTCTGCTGTGGTTGTTTATTAGTCAGCAGCGCTTTGAGCACAGTATAAATGAGCGCTTGCAAAGTAATGAGCAAGTCGTCAGCCGCCTAAATGAGATGGACGATCGCATCTTTGCGATGAGTCAGCAGACGCTGCCAGAGCCGCGCGTCGCTGCTAGTAGCCAAGCGCAAAACCAGCTTGATTTATTGCGCATTCAGATACAGGCGGCTGATAGATTGTTGGCGGATAATAACGAGAGTGCGGCGATTGATTTGTTGCGCGGTCTGCATTGGCAACTGTCTCAAAGCAGTAATGAGATTGCCCCTGCGCTTACCGTGGTAATCAAGCAAAGTTTAATGAAAGACATTGAACGCTTGCAAGCAAGAAGCTCGCAGCCGAGTCCTTGGCAGTTACAAAACTTAGCCATTCAAAATATCCAAGCGTTTTTACATAGTTATCAGCGTCCTGCTCGTGCAGCTGGCGCGTCTAATACTAGCGCTAACGATGTCGGCATAACCCGTAAAGAGCTTATCATTCATGAAGTGATTATGACTTTAAACCTTGCCAGTCAAGCAAGCAATATGCGTGAAAAAGATCAGCTGATTGGCTATCTGCGGCAAGCACGTAAACAGCTACAAACCTTAGTAGATACGTCTGCGTCAAAATCCGCTACCGATAATAAAAACGCTCAAACAACGAGCAACGCAACTTCTAAAGATAAAGATCAAACCAAATCTGCCCCTCATAATACCGCAGAAGTTGTCGACTGGTTAGATCGCCTGATTGCCACGGCGCCACAGCCAACGCCATTATTGACCACGCAAATTTTAGATAAGCCTAAGCGTTAATTGTCGTTTTTGAAATTCTATAAAAAAATAAGAGAAATGCAGTGATGAGTGCTTTTGAACAACACACAAACGTAAATAATAATAGCGTAGATGACAACCGTCCTAGCGAGCTAGCGCATTATCCAATTATTCATCAGCAGCCGATCCACTGGGGCGAGATGGATGCCTTTAATCATCTAAATAACGTGGTCTATTATCGTTATGCGGAATCAGCACGGATTGGTTACCTGCAAGCGCTCGGTATGTTTGATGGCAGTATGGTGACGGTATTGGCGCAATCAAGCTGCCAATATTTACGCCCGGTGACCTATCCCGATACGTTATTACTAGGCGTGCGTTGCCAGCGTTTGGGTAATACCAGTATTGTGATGGAATATAGCTATTATAGCTGCGCTCAAGAAGCGATTGTCGCGACCGCTGATGCCGTTATCGTCCGTTTAGACAGTGATGGTAAGGATAAATTGCCGTGGAGCAATGAGGAGCGTGAGCGTTTATTGGCACTAGAGGCAAAATTTAATCATACGCCCGAACTTTAAAAAATTTAAAAACTTTGAAAAGTCGGCCAAATTATTAAGTATCAATATCACTAAAATGATACCGTTAAAAATAAAAAGGCACGCTAAATACTATTAGCGTGCCTTTTTTATGTTGCTGTACTTTTTAATTTCTAGGCTTTATTTTTGCTTAGGCGCATGAATAAAGTCTACTACATTTAAATCAAAACCTGACAGCGCATAAAACTTCATCGGTGACGACAGTAAGCGCATATCACGCACGCCCAAATGACGTAAAATCTGTGCGCCAACCCCGATACTGCGATAAGGCTGCTGAGCGATGGTAGACATGGACTGATTTTCAGCCGCTTTATCCAGCGCCTCTCCCAAGTCAATCGGCTGATGATTGCCGATCCAAACCAACACGCCGCGCTCTGAATTGTTTATTTCTTCTAGGGCTGAGCGTACGCTCCAGCCGCTACGACCAGTGGTGTCATTTTTCGCCGCAAACAAGTCACGTAAAGGATGGAAGCCATGTACACGAACGGTACTGACGCCTTCGCTGACATCACCTTTTACCAAAGCTAAATGAGTTTCGTCTGCACCAAACTCGCGGAAACGGTGCAAGGTAAAGGTACCGTATTCGGTCTCAAACGGATGGGATTCGACTTCTTCGACCGTTTGCTCATTGGCGATGCGATAGTTAATCAAATCGGCAATCGTCCCAATTTTAAGACCATGCTCTTTGGCAAATATCTCAAGGTCATCACGGCGCGCCATCGTGCCATCGTCTTTAATGATCTCAACGATAACGGCTGCTGGCTCCAACCCTGCTAGGCGGGCCAAATCACAACCTGCTTCGGTATGACCGGCACGGTGCAGGACGCCGCCATTTTGTGCCATGATTGGGAAAATATGCCCAGGCTGGACGATATCTTCTGGTTTTGCTGAAGAAGACACTGCTGCTTGAATGGTACGTGCGCGGTCAGCGGCAGAAATACCTGTGGTCACGCCTTCAGCCGCTTCAATAGAAACGGTGAAGTTGGTGCTAAATTTTGCCTCGTTGCGGTCAGACATTAGCGGCAATGCCAGCTGTTGGCAGCGCGCTTCTGACAAGGTTAAGCAAACCAAACCACGCGCGTGGGTAATCATAAAGTTGATATCATCAGGGCGCACGTGGGTCGCGGCCATGATGATATCGCCTTCGTTTTCGCGATCTTCGTCATCCATCAAGATGACCATTTTACCAGCACGAATGTCTTCGATAATCTCAGGAATCGTATTTAAACTCATAGGAAGTCTCAATATTTTATTATGTATAGATGGGTTTGATGATAAGGTTAAATTATTATTTGTCTATTGTAGCAGCAGAGGGCGTCAAGCGCTGTTGTAAAGCATGGCGTGGCTTAATAACAGCAATAAGCAAAAAAATTGCTGCGCTCAATTGACTTGTATATATCATTATGAGGCTATTTTAACGCTTTTCATCCTACTGTGCTGCGTCATCTTGCCAGTATGTCCATTAATCGCTTAAAAATAGCGATAAGTATTATCAATGATGCATGCAAATATGCTGTTATTCATTACTAGCCGCTTGACCCTTTAGCCAGTCCATAAACTGCTTGCTGTGCTGCTCGCGCTGATTGTCAGCAAATTCATAAAAACTGGTGCCGATTAAATTGTTCGGTAGATAGCTTTGCGGATAATAATGATTGGGGTAGTCATGGGGATAAGTGTAGCCTTCACCATAACCTTGATTGCGCATCAATTTGGTCACGCCATTACGCAAATGCAGCGGTACAGGCGAGGCGTCTTTTTCTGCCAAGGCCATTGCCACATTGATGGCTTTATAAGTGCTGTTACTCTTGGCGCTGGTCGCCAGATAAACCACCACTTGCCCCAAGATAATGCGCGCTTCTGGCATGCCGATAGACTGTACGCTACGCAGTGCAGCATCGGCAAGGAGTAGGGCATTTGGATTGGCATTACCAATATCTTCGCTGGCTAAAATCACCAAGCGCCGTGCGATAAAATCAGCAGGCTCGCCACCAACCAGCATCCGCGCCATCCAATATAGCGCCGCATCAGGGTCGGAGCCGCGTACAGATTTTATCATGGCCGAGATGATATCGTAATGCTGCTCGCCATCTTTATCGTAGCGCACTAGCGCCGTCTGAGCGACCCGAGCGACCAATTCATCATTGATAATTAATGGCGATTGTTTGCTATCTGCCGTTTGAATGGCAAGCTCTAATAGATTGAGCGCTTTTCTGGCATCACCGTGTGCCAATTGGCTAATTGTCTCTTGTGCCTGCAAATCAACTTTTAGGTTTTTAAGAATATTATCTTCTGCTAGCGCGCGCTGCAATACGGCGCTGATTTGCTCAGGCGTCAGCGGCTCTAAACGATACACTTGGCAACGCGATAGCAGGGCGTTATTCACACTAAACGACGGGTTTTCAGTCGTCGCCCCAATTAACGTAATATCACCTGACTCTACCGCGCCAAGTAACGCATCTTGCTGCGCTTTATTAAAACGGTGTATCTCATCGATAAATACCACCGGCGATTCAAAGCTTAGTGAATCCTTGGTATCTAAAACCTCACGTAATTGCTTCACGCCCGTATTTAACGCCGATAACGCATGAAAAGGTCGGCCAACCGCATCAGCCAATAGCATAGCGATGGTGGTCTTCCCAATGCCTGCTTCGCCATGCAAAATAATCGACGGCAGGTGCCCTTGCTCAACCAAGCGCCGTAACGGTGCGCCTGCTGCTAACAGGTGCTCTTGTCCAATAATAGCGTCGAGCGTCTTTGGGCGCATGCGCTGAGCAAGGGGCGTATCGGCATGAAAATTGGGTGGCATAAAAATCTCTATTATCAATTAAACGACTGTTTTTTGTATTGTTTTGACTATAGCTAGGCTAACGCAGATTTACGTTAATAAAAGTCAGCTAAGTGTACAGCTTATGTCTTAAAGGCTTTGTTTTACGCGATTTCGACCTTATTAATGGTTTATCAGTTATGACCAATCATGTTATAACGAATTATCAAATATAAAACCAGCAACCAATACAAGGTAAGACACTTATGCTGTCGCTATCTGCTTTCAAGCGTTTATTTAAACGCGCTGAGTCTCTTCGTGCTAGGCCTCTTAAAGCTACCAAGCAGCGTTCACGGCAGCTGACTGCTGGAGAGATAGCACTGGCTCGTTCGGTGTTCGGCGATAGTATCCGGCTTGAGCAAGTTCAGCTAAAAACAGCATTCTGGGTACTAAAAAATTACGCTGTCAGTCCTAATGGTAATATTTATTTTCACCCGGCCGACTGGGTCACAGATTTTAGCCAATCATCATTGGGTAAGCAAAGCTGGCTTATTCATGAATTGACCCATGTGTGGCAATTGCAGCAAGGTCTTAAAGTTGTGCGCGGCGCTATGATTAATCGCCGCTATGATTATGTCCTTAACGCTGGCAAACCCTTTTTCAACTATGGTATCGAGCAGCAAGCACGCATGGTGCAAGATTATTTTATCAGTCGGCAGCACGGTCGCGATTGTCAGGGTTTTGAAAATTGTATTCCTTTTTTAGCGACACAAAGAATCGATAACAGCCATGACCATAATAAAACTCGCGACGAACATAAAACTCATGACACAGTTAAAGTTTAATCTTTCTTTTATCCTATAATATTTATATGATGACTGAAACTTTTGATAATAATAACAAGCTGCTAGAGATATAGAAAAACAAAATAGCTAGTAGTCTCAATATATAAGCGAACTGCTTTTAATAAGGATGAGAACTCGGATGTTTAAAAATTTATTAACAAAGCCTGATAGTGAGACTCATCATACCTGTATAAATGCAGGGTCGCTAAATAAAGCAATGATGTCGCCGCGTACCCGCTCCTTGCTAGCCGCCGCTATGACTGGGGTTTTGTTGTTAAGCGGCTGTCAGCAGCAAGCAGAAGCACCAGTAGCTGATAATAGTCAACCCAAAGAAAAAACTAGCGTAGAGGACAGTCAGCCGATGCGCAAAAGTGACTCTGCGGCTGCGCGTATAGAGCAGTTTCAGCCGTTGTACCTTGCGCAAGCAAAAAGCCTACAGCAGCGTTTGCAAGCCGAATATGAATCGCTACAAGCGGCAGATGCCTCAGACAGTGGCAATGATTTGTTACCTGATAGTACAACTGCTGTGTCAGTAGACAATGCTAAGCCGTCTAATACCGCTAATCGAGTTGCAAATAATACAGATTCTGAGCAAATAGCAAAACCACCTGCTACGGATTCAGCCGCAGCTATGGACAATAATAATAGTGAGTCAGACGTTAGCAACGACCCTGAAGTCGACGCCAATGCGACTACGGACACTGATATCAATACCAGCACTGAAGTGGGCGAGCGTGATTTAACCGTACTTAAGCGTATCAGTTTAGAGCCGCGTAAACCAGTGATGTTGACAGATGAGCAGATTATAGACAGTTATCAGCAAGCGATGGAAGCCCTTTATCAGCCTGTGACCACGCTGCTTAGTGCGGAAGATGTTGATACTCTAATCAATATCGCGACATTGGTGCCGCAGGTATTCGAACATGCAGAAATCGCCGGTAGACTTAGTGCAAAAAGTCCAGCGCTGGCGCGTTTGATTATTCAGCATCAAGTTTGGGAGCAGATAGAAGCCCAACAAGTGATGGATATGCAGCAGATGAAACTCAATCAGCAGCAAGAGTTTGAGAGACTGATGGCAAAATTTAATGAAACCATCCAAGGTTATGACGAGCAAATTGCCAAATATGAGCAGACCTTAAAAGAGTTTCAATAAAGTGTGACTTTTTATTTCTTTATTGAATTTAGACCATAAAAAATCCCGCTCAAGTAGCGGGATTTTTTATGCTGCTAATAACAATAGCTGACTATTTACGATCTTCAACTTTAACGAAGTCGCGATGCGTTTCACCAGTATATAACTGACGAGGGCGACCGATTTTGAACGGTGCGCTGTGCATTTCTAACCAATGGCTGATCCAACCAGAAGTACGCGCGAGTGAGAAGATAACGGTAAACATTGACGTTGGGATACCGATGGCTTTTAAGATAATGCCAGAATAAAAATCAACGTTTGGATACAAGTTACGCTCAACGAAGTACGGGTCTTCTAAAGCGATTTTCTCAAGCGCCATCGCAAGCTCAAGCTTAGGATCATTGATACCCAATGCACCTAGTACTTCATCGCAAGTCTCTTTCATTACTTGTGCGCGTGGGTCAAAGTTTTTGTAAACACGGTGACCAAAGCCCATCAGTTTTACTTCACGGCTTTTTACTTTTTCCATGAATTCAGGGACGTTTTCTACCGTACCGATTTCATCTAGCATCTCAAGAACAGCTTCGTTAGCGCCGCCGTGTGATGGACCCCAAAGGGCAGCGATACCTGCAGCGATACACGCGTAAGGGTTGGCACCAGTAGAACCTGCTAGACGTACAGTAGACGTTGAAGCGTTTTGCTCGTGGTCAGCATGCAAAGTAAAAATTTTGTCCATGGCGCGAGTAATCACGTCATTGGTTTCGTAGTCAACATCAGCAGGGGTTGCAAACATCATGTATAAGAAGTTTTCTGCGTAATTGAAATCATTACGTGGATACATGAACGGTTCGCCCTGTGAGTATTTATAACTCATTGCTGCAAGCGTTGGCATTTTAGCGATTAGACGAATAGCGGTGATTTCACGGTGTGCTTCATTGCTGACGTCTAAGTTGTCATGATAAAACGCTGATAGGGCACCAACGACACCAACCATAATCGCCATTGGATGGGCGTCACGGCGGAAACCTTCAAAGAATTTACGTAATTGGTCATGAACACCGGTGTGCTTACGAACCTTTTCATAGAAATCCGCTTTTTGCTCAGCGTTTGGTAGATCACCATGAATCAACGCATACGCCACTTCTAGATATTCAGCATTGTTTGCTAACTGGTCGATAGGGTAGCCACGGTGTAATAACTCACCTTTACCGCCATCAATATAAGTAATCTTAGATTCAACAGGGGCGGTTACTTTAAAACCAGGGTCATAAGACCAAAAACCTGAATCTTGTAGAGCAGCAATATCGATAACTGGGCGCCCTAAAGTACCTTCAATAATAGGAAGTTCGTATTCTTCACCATTTACGCTTAATTTGGCATTGTTGTCAGCCATAAACTGCTCTCCATTGTTTGTAACTTGTTAGAATAAAAATATATCGACGCATACCCTCGCGTCTTCACTAGTTAAACGGTCAAAAAAATTTAACCCATTTAATATGCAGGCTATATTAGCAGTTATTACTGAGGTTTTGAAAAGACTTTTAGCAGTAATGTCTGTAATAGGTGTGCGTTAGTCGTGCTAAACGACTGTAAACTTTGTATCAAAATATGTCTATTCAGTAATTTAGCGGTAATTCAGCAGCAAGTCCGCTGGTTGCTTCTAATGTAATGATTCTCATTAACATTATAATGATTAAGACTTTATTACAAGATAAACGTCCGTCATATTTGCAGCAACGCACCATGGCATAGACAGAGTATGCGTAACCGACAGATTAATTTGGATCAAAAATTGATTCTGAAATACCAATCCTAATCAATTCGCCTTACCAATAGCTAGCTTTTTGTTAAATAATCACCGATAACCACTATTTAGGGGATAAATTTGTAATTATGGCGCAGTCATTTTATAATTGGAGGGATTTAACTGGCACTAGCTTTGCGCAAATGAATAGGCTGCTCTGATAAAACTATTGGTAAAGCCCAGCTTTATTGAGACTTTTTGATGATTGACTGTTCGGTTGATAGACTAAATCCCGACTTATCGTTTGAATATTCTTGTTAACTGTTCTATTTTTAAATAGTCAACAGTGAAGTTTGCCTTAATAAAAAATGATACTCTACAGATGATATTATGGCGTTATCTTTTTTGTTGATGCAACGTCGTAAAAATAGAATAGTTAATCGATTTATCCCATATTATGAACTCCATGTAACCTCTTTATTTTGTATAAAGGGTGTGAATGATTTGTCATAAAAAGGGATTGTCACTTCAGTGAGCGATAGGGAAGTCTATAACCACTTTATAAATGGAAACTACCCAAATAGCAACTAAATAAACAGTCGCTACGGGCACAGATTTTATTTATAGAGTTTATCTGAACGTCAGATAAATAAGACTTATCGACCTTGCATATTTAGCGCAAATGAAACGACGTCAGCTAGCCCTTCCTTACTTTATTCATCTCATGTGTTGCTTGCCGCTTGTAGAATAGTATTGATAAATAGTATTCGTATAATGCGTTGATAGCTGATACAGGAGTATAACCGCAAAAAGGATGCCCGCTGTGAAAAGCAACCGACCTATTAATCTGCCCTTAAGCCAAGTGATTAGCGTTAACCGCTCACCGATTGCAATTGCTTCTATCTTGCATCGTATCTCTGGCATTGTTTTATTTCTACTTATCCCAGTCATGCTGTGGTTATTACAGAATTCTTTGGCATCGCCTGAGAGTTTTGAAACCGTGTTTGACAATGTCTTTATTCGCTTTTTAGCGTGGATTTTCGTCGCCGCCATTGCTTATCACTTCGTGATGGGCGTGAAGCATTTATTTGCTGATAATGGTCAAAATGAAGAGCTACAATCGGCGCGTATGGCGTCTGTTGTCAGCTTAGTGATTGCAGCGATTTTAATTGTCGCGTCATTTGTATGGGTGATGTTCTAATGATAAAAAATGATTCAGGAATCAAAAGCGCCACCGGTCTAACAAGCTCAGGTACCCGTGATTGGATGGTCCAACGTATCAGTGCGGTTATTCTAGCCGTTTACAGTGTGGTGTTGCTGGGCTTTTTCTTAACCCATGGCAATGTAACCTTCATTGAATGGTCTGATTTTATGACCAGTTTACCGATGCGTCTGTTCAGCTTGTTGGCTATTTTGGCATTGGCTGGTCACGCGTGGGTGGGTATGTGGACGGTATTTACCGACTATATTACCTCTGGCAAGATGGGTGAAAGCGCGCCTAAACTGCGTTTATTTTTACAAACATTGATGATTATCGCTATTTTAGTCTTCCTATTTTGGGGCATTATGATTTTTTGGGGTAACGGCTTCGGTGTTGTTGCTGTTTAACTTTTTATCATACCGGTAAATATTTATTCATAGGCTATTTATAAGCGTAGTATTAGCAGCCATATATCGATGAATAATAACGGATGAATCTAACCGCATTTATAGCCTTACTGATTTAAAAGCGTTTAGAGAATAAAATCCGTTAGTAGCCAAAATAGACAGAGCCAATCATAGCGTTGGGTATTTCTCAATTTAACTTATCACTGATACCAGTGCATTATTAAGCAGTTGCATAACAGTTAGACCGATAGTTAAATAAACAGATAAGCCCAATATAACGATAGATATGCAAGTTAAGTGGTCAAAAGGTATTGATAGCAGATTTTGATGGTTGAAATTATTGTCAGTAGCGTGAGCGCAAATATTAGCCGACATTGCCGCATGATAAGACAGAAACCAGCATAGACATCAGCCTTTTTATTTACTTCTAAGCATTAACAGGCATTAGGAAAACCGTAATGGCAACTAGACAAGATAATACCATTAGCAATATTAAAACCCTGAACTATGACGCGGTCATCGTTGGTGGCGGCGGCTCAGGTATGCGTGCTTCATTGCATTTGGCCGAAGCGGGCATGAAGGTTGCAGTCTTGACCAAAGTATTCCCAACCCGTTCGCACACCGTTGCAGCGCAGGGCGGTATCGGCGCAAGTTTGGGTAACATGAGTAATGACAACTGGCACTTTCACTTTTATGATACCGTGAAAGGGTCAGATTGGTTAGGTGACCAAGACGCCATTGAGTACATGTGCCGCGAAGCGCCGAAAGTAGTATATGAGCTTGAGCACATGGGTATGCCGTTTGACCGTAACGAAGATGGCACCATTTATCAGCGTCCATTTGGCGGTCATACCTCAAACTATGGCGAAAAAGCCGTACAACGTGCTTGCGCTGCTGCTGACCGTACGGGTCACGCGCTATTGCATACGCTTTATCAGAAAAACCTACAGCAAGGTACAGAGTTCTTTATCGAGTGGATCGCGCTTGATTTGATCAAAGATGAGGCCGGTAACATCAATGGCGTTATCGCGCTTGAGCAAGAAACCGGTACGGTTGCGGTATTCCAATCACCAATTACTGTGTTAGCCACAGGTGGTGCTGGTCGTATCTTTGCGGCTTCTACCAACGCTTATATCAATACAGGTGACGGTATTGGCATGGCGGTTCGTGCAGGTATTCCATTGCAAGATATGGAATTCTGGCAGTTCCACCCAACCGGCGTTCATGGTGCCGGCGTACTATTGACCGAAGGTTGCCGCGGTGAAGGCGCTATCTTACGTAATAAAGATGGCGAAGCGTTCATGGAGCGTTATGCGCCCACCGTGAAAGACTTGGCACCACGTGACTTGGTATCACGTTCGATGGACCAAGAAATCAAAGAAGGTCGCGGCTGTGGTCCAAATGCTGACCATATCGTGATGGATATGACCCATTTGGGTGTTGACACCATTATGAAGCGTTTACCATCAGTATTCGAGATTGGTAAAAACTTTGCCAACGTTGACATCACTAAAGAGCCAATTCCAGTTATCCCAACCATTCACTATATGATGGGCGGTATTCCAACCACGATTCATGGTCAGGTGATTGTACCGGATCTAGAAGCGGGTACCGATGAAGACGGTCTATATGCCAAAGGCAACGTCGTTAAAGGTCTTTATGCAATCGGTGAGTGTGCGTGCGTTAGTGTGCATGGTGCCAACCGTTTAGGTACCAACTCGCTACTTGATTTATTGGTCTTTGGTCGCGCTGCTGGTAAGCATATCGTTGATGAATTCCATCATGCTGACCATAACTACAAGCCGCTTGATCCACATGTGCTTGATTTCACTGTGCGCCGTTTAGACAAATTGCAACAATCAACTTCAGGCTACAATGCGCAAGACGTGGCTGACGAGATTCGCGCCATTATGCAAAAGCATGCCAGTGTATTCCGTACGCAGGCGATGATGGATGAAGGTGTTAAGCAGATTCTAGCGCTTGCTGATAAAATCGACCAAATCCATTTGGCTGATAAATCACAGGTCTTTAATACTGCGCGTATCGAAGCGTTTGAAGTAGCCAACTTGTATGAAGTGGCAAAAGCGACGATGATATCGGCCGCTAACCGTCATGAAAGCCGCGGCGCGCACAGTGTTTCTGACTATGATCGCCCAGAAGATGATGATTATGCACCAAACGGCCGTAACGATAATGATTGGATGAAGCATACCCTATGGTATTCTGAAGGCAATCGTATTATCTATAAGCCTGTGCGTAAAGTGCCATTGACGGTCGATTACGTCGAGCCAAAAGTTCGCGTTTATTAATTCTAGCCCCTGTAGTTTTGAGCATACAGCTTTGTGTATACATAGAATTAACGTTTTATCCCTTATTTAATAAAAGGTGAGCGCCAGCGATAAGCTTTTATCAGCGCTATGGTTTAATCATAGCGCTGATAAATAGCAGTCTTTAGACTGTACGCTTGTGAGCCCGCATCACCAATGTGTGGAGTTTAGCATTATGAGCCGAGGTACTCGCACCATCGAAATCTATCGCTACGATCCTGATGTGGACGCAGCGCCGCGCATGCAAACTTATACGATTGAGTTGTTGGACTCAGATCGTATGTTGCTTGACGTGTTATTACGCCTAAAGAAAGAAGATGAAACCCTTACTTTCCGTCGCTCGTGCCGTGAAGGCATTTGCGGTTCAGATGGCATGAATATTAATGGTAAAAATGGTCTAGCTTGTCTGATTAACATGAACACCTTGCCTGAAAAAGTAACGGTTCGTCCATTACCAGGTTTGCCAGTGGTTCGTGATTTGGTCGTCGACATGAACCAATTTTATGAGCAATACGAAAAAGTTCATCCGTTCTTAATCAATGACCAGCCAGCGCCAGCAACCGAGCGTTTGCAGTCACCTGAACAGCGTGAAAAATTGAACGGTTTGTATGAGTGTATTTTATGTGCTTGCTGTTCAACCAGCTGCCCATCATTCTGGTGGAACCCTGATAAGTTCTTAGGTCCAGCAGCACTATTGAATGCCAACCGTTTTGTATCTGACAGCCGCGATACTGATATTCGTGCTCGTCTAGGGCGTTTAGAAGATCCGTTCAGCTTATTCCGTTGCCGCGGTATCATGAACTGCGTGTCAGTATGTCCAAAAGGCCTAAATCCAACCAAAGCTATCGGTCATCTGCGCAATTTACTGATCGATCAAGCAGGTTAGTCTACCATTTATTGGTAATTAGCTTTATAATAGCGCTGTTAAAAAAACACCACCTCTCATTAGGTGGTGTTTTTTATTCAAGGTTATCAGCATTAAACTGTCAGTTATAAAGCTATAGTAAAAGAAACAAAAATCCGCTACAGTATATAATATGGCATACTCAAAAGACTACCGACAACTGATCCTCAATAAGCTTGCAGAAGGCTATAGC
>Ga0208435_100251_pt1 | contig 16777 bp, 11 predicted proteins | sample 24_taG_FD_184097 | JGI IMG/M metagenome (GOLD analysis project Ga0208435, IMG submission 184097) | Marine viral communities from Cariaco Basin, Caribbean Sea - 24_WHOI_OMZ (SPAdes) (version 2) | ecosystem: Environmental > Aquatic > Marine > Oceanic | place: Caribbean Sea: Cariaco Basin...
TGGCAACGCCATCCGATACGGCAAGACAAAATGGCGCTTGTACTGATGTCACTGCCATCACCCCTAAATCCTCTTGATACCAATGGTCTAAAAAGAAAAATGCGTCTTGTTGGAGGTTGTTTCTAGCATTGCCTTTAAAGGTAATAGCGCAGGCGTGAGCTATCGCTCTAGTGTAAGGGGCGTATTCATCACTTAAAGTAGCTGTCATATTCATTCGCTTATTATTTATTATCATTAAGACAATTATAGTAGACTACCTAGTAATTTATTTTCTAGGTTATATACTATTATAAACCTCATAGATTATCCCAAAACAATAGTTAGCTTTGATTGTTGTTAGGTCTAAGGGTATATCGCTAGCAAAGATAAATGAATCTATATACTATAGTCTAATCTTTCATTCCTATCTATAAGCCATCGACATGATAGATCTACCATAAAAACAGTAAAATATTTACTTTTGCTGATTATTACAGATTATATATAACGTACTTCTCAGGTGACGATATCAGCGTTTTTTAGGGTACGTCATTATCAATTTTAATAGGACAGAGAGTCGATTGTTTAATACACCCTAGTACTAAAAACTGATAATAAGCACCGTCTTATATAGCTTAGCGAATTTTTTAGTTTTCAAAGAAATACCCAGGTAGCTTGGGCAATATTGGGGTTTGGCAGAAAATTGGAGTATGATATAAACCATTAAACCACTACCTTCATTTATGTTTGCTTTATTGAGAGAATTTATTAATGAGTGAAGTTTTATCACTATCCCAGTTAGAACAATACCTTTCAAAAGCGGCTTGGATTTTAAAAGGTCCAGTTGATGCTTCAGATTTCAAGGTCTATATTTTCCCCCTCTTATTCTTCAAGCGTATCTCTGACGTTTATGATGAAGAATACAAACAAGCACTAGAAGAGTCTGACGGTGATATCGAATACGCATCTATGCCAGAAATGCACCGCTTTGAAATCCCACAAGGCTGCCACTGGAATGATGTGCGTGAAACGACCACTAACGTAGGTCAAGCCATAGAACAGGCACTGCGTGGCATTGAACAAGCTAATCAGGGCTTTTTGTACGGTATCTTTGGTGATGCTCAGTGGAGTAATAAAAATAAGCTTCCAGATAAGCTGTTGATTGATCTGATTGAGCATTTTTCACAGTATCGTTTAGGCCATGAAAATGCCAATCCAGATATGTTAGGCAATGCTTATGAATACCTGATTAAGCACTTTGCCGACCTAACCAATAAAAAAGCAGGTGAGTTCTATACCCCGCGTTCAGTAGTACATTTGCTAGGTCTTATTCTCGATCCACACGAAGGTGAGTCTGTTTATGATCCTGCTTGTGGGACCGGAGGTATGTTATTAGAGTGTGTCGATAACCTGAAACATAATGGTGAGGACTTTCGTACGCTTAAACTCTACGGCCAAGAAAGAAATCTAACATCCAGTGCTATTGCGCGTATGAATATGTTTTTACACGGCATAGAAGATTTTGAAATCATGCGTGGCGATACCTTACGTGAACCTGCCTTTTTTCAAGCCGATGGTTTGAAAACCTTTGATTGTGTTATCGCTAATCCGCCGTTCTCACTAAAAGATTGGGGCGCGGATAACTGGGCTAATGATCCCTATGGACGCAATATCGCTGGCGTGCCACCTAAAGGTAATGGCGACATGGCTTGGGTACAGCACATGGTTAAGTCCATGAACAGTACAGGTCGTATGACCGTGGTATTGCCTCATGGTGCCCTATTTCGTAAAGGTGCTGAAGGTAAAATTCGTCAAGCATTACTAGAGCAGGATATTTTAGAAGCCGTCATAGGCTTAGGTCCTAATGTATTCTATGGAACACAGTTAGCCGCATGTGTCATGGTCTTCAAACAAAACAAAGATGTCGATAAAAAAGGAAACGTTATATTTATTGATGCCTCTGAACAAATACGTGTGGGCCGTGCACAAAACCATCTAGAGCCAGAGCATGTTCAGCAAATATATCAATGGTATAGCGATTACCAAGATGTTGAAAACTATGCCAAGGTCGCCAGTTTTGAGGACTTAAAAGAAAATGATTTTAATCTGAATATCCCACTCTACGTAGAGAAAATCATTGAAGATAACTTGCCCAGTGTTGAAGAAGCTATGGCAGACTTAAAACAAGCATGGCAAGCCAGCCTAGAAGCAGAAGAGAAATTTAAAGCTATATTAAAAGGATTCATAGAATGAAAATGCCATCTAGTTCAGCGAAAGACAGGCAAGTCTCTATTTGGTTTCAGAAAATTCAAAATGGCGAAATAAAATTACCTCGTTTTCAAAGGCATCAGGCTTGGGATAAAAGCCGTGTATGTAGCCTTCTCGATACAGTGACCAAAAATTTACCACTAGGCGTAACTTTATTACTTGATGTCGATAAAGAACAGTTTGTCTCAAGATATTTAGTTACTGCTCCAGAAACCCAAGGTCGTGTTACTGAGCATCTTTTAGACGGTCAACAGCGTTTAACATCGCTTTGGCGAGCACTGCATAATAATTATGAAGGGCTTAATTACTTTCTGCACCTAGATGCTTATGATGAAAGAGTACCAGAAGGTGAGAAAACTGATGAATCAGAAGTCTGGTATGAAAGTCGCTGGACTCATAAAAACGGTAAAACAATGCCTTTATGGGTCGATGATCCTAGTGAATGTTTGAAGCGTGGCCTAATACCGATGAATCTTTTCAGACCTGGTGATTTTTCGAATGAAATGGAAGAATGGATTGATTCGGCTTTATTACATTCAGAGCCAAATATTGAAGAAGAAGACTACAGAGCTCTATTAAAGGCATGGATGGGAAAACAAGAAAAGCTTAAAAACAAAATAAGAGACTTCAAAGAAGTAATTACGCATTTTAATCTCCCATATCTTGCATTACCTTCTCAAACAAGCAAAGAAACTGCCTTAAAAGTATTTATCAATATGAATACCAACAGTAAGCCTCTATCACAGTACGATATCATTCGCGCTGAAATAGAAGGCGTCAAAGGCGTATCTTTAGATGACTACCAGAATGAGTTAGACCAAAAATACCCAGCGATTCAGCATTATTTTGAATTACCGTTTCTTATACTTGCCACATCAGCTTTGATACAAGGAAAGCTACCTAATCAACGTGGTATGTGGGATATGAGTAAAGAAGCCATGGTCGATAACTGGGATAAAATGTCTCGAGGTTTATCTAAAATGGCTACGTTCATGGAAAGCCAAGCTATTTATGACCGAAGTAGATTACCAACCAATGCAGTGTTAGCTGTTATTGCTGCATTGTATGTTGATATACCTGAAAATCTAGACTCTAGAGGAAACTTTGAAATATTACTTAAAAAGTATCTTTGGTCCAGTTTCTTTACAGACCGTTATGAAAACGCTGCTGCCTCTCATGCATTTAACGACTTCATAATGCTTAGGAATATTATCACTTCAGTAACCAAAGCAGATGGCTCTCACTATACTGAGAATGATGTTCAAGTTTTAAACCGTACTTTATATCCACTTTCTACTGACGATGAATTAAAACGCATTGGATGGCCTAAAAGTGAAAATATTCGTGGTCGTGGCATTATGGCTGTGTTTAGTAAATTGGGCGCTTATGATTTTGCGGATGGCTCGTCATTAACCAGACAACAACTTATCGATGGGCGCAGACATTATCATCACGTATTCCCTGATGCACTATTGAAAGAAGTCGAAACAGAAAGTTATTTTGCATTGAACTGTGCTTTGATCACCGATAAAACCAATTTAAATATCAGTAGTAAAGACCCTCTTAGATATTTAAAAGAGCGTTATAACTGGACTAGTGAAGATATCGTTAATGCACGCCTGCAATCACATCTAATACCGCTAGAAGAATTAAAGTGTGGTGATTATGAAAACCTATCAGGTGAAGAAAAAGCGGATAAGGTCAAAAATGACTTTGCTCAATTTATTGCTAAAAGAGCCGCTTATGTAGCTAAAGCAATACGTATTCTAGCTGAGGGTCGAGATATTAATGCCTCTGAAATTATTAGGGATGTTGAAGAACAAGCAAGTTTGATCGAGGAACCTACCGTATGATGACCCAACAAGAATTAGAAAAATATCTCTGGGGTGCAGCCACTACCTTACGTGGCACCATTGATGCTGGCGACTACAAGCAGTATATCTTTCCTTTACTATTCTTTAAGCGCATTTCTGATGTGTACGACGAAGAGTTTGAAAAAGCATTGGCTGAATCAGACGGAGATATGGAGTACGCAGCCTTTGCAGAAAATCACCATTTCCAGATTCCAGAAGGTGCACGCTGGCAAGACGTTCGTGAAACTACGGTTAATATTGGCCAAGCACTGCAAAGTGCCATGCGTGCGATTGAGCAAGCCAATCCAGACACCTTACAGGGTATTTTTGGTGATGCTAGCTGGACTAATAAAGATCGCCTATCCGATGCTATGCTCACCAACCTTATTGAGCATTACTCGCAGCATACGCTTAATTTAGCTAATGTACCTGACGATAAGCTAGGTAACGCTTACGAATATCTAATTAAAGAGTTCGCTGATGATAGCGGTCATACGGCGGCTGAGTTCTATACCAATCGTACTGTAGTCAAGCTGATGACTATGATTATGGATCCACAGCCAGGTGAATCAGTGTACGACCCTACTTGTGGCTCTGGTGGCTTGTTACTGAACTGCGCGCTACATTTAAAGGACGAAGGCAAAGAATATCGTACGCTCAAGCTATATGGCCAAGAGATTAATCTGCTGACCTCAGCCATTGCCCGTATGAATATGTTTATGCATGGTATTGAAGAGTTTGAGATTGTACGTGGCGATACTTTAGCCAATCCAGGCTTAATAGAAAACGGTGAGCTGAAAAAGTTTAATGTAATACTGGCTAACCCACCCTACTCGATTAAGTCATGGGATAGAAAAGCTTTTGAAAATGATCCTTATGGTAGAAATTTATGGGGTACGCCGCCACAAGGCTGTGCGGATTATGCTTTCCAGCAGCATATTCAAAAAAGTCTCGATTTAGGTAATGGGCGTTCCTGTGTTCTATGGCCGTACGGTGTTCTTTTTCGTGATTCGGAAAGGGAAATGCGACAAAAAATGATCGGAAATGATTTAGTTGAGTGTGTTGTCGCTTTAGGAAAGAACCTCTTTTACAACTCTATTATGGAGTCGTGTCTTCTTATCACCAACAACAATAAGCCTGCTGACAGAAAAGGGAAAGTTCTTTTTATTGATGCTCGTGAAGAATTAAAGCGTGAAAAAACAATCAGTTATCTTCTTCCTGAACATATTGAAAAGATTCATAAAGCCTACCTTGATTTCAAAACAGAAGATGGCTTTACGTATGTGGCAGAGGATTTTGAAATTCTTGAAAAAGAAAGCAGCTTAAATATTCCTCTTTATATTAAAGATATTAATGGTGAAATAATTATGGAACCATCTGAGGCTTATGAAGAATGGGAAGTTTCATCTAACAAATTAAATAAATCAATGACTAAGTTTTTTGAGGGTTTGAAATGAATATAAATACAAGCAACCTCTCAAGGGCTATTGAAAGTAAAATTGATAAAAGTAAATGGGTTAAATGGAGATTCTCTGATCTTGTCGAGAATATTGTTGAGAAGGTCGTACCTAAAGAATGTGGTTTAGAAGATTACATCGGTTTAAAGCATTTAGATACTGGTTCACTTAAAATTCATAGATATGGAAAATGCTCTGAAATTTCAGGAGATAAGCTCAAAATCTATGAAGGCGATTTAATATTCGCTAAAAGAAACTCATATCTGAAGAGAGTCGCTATTGCTGATTTTGATGCAGTAGCATCAGCTCACTCACTAGTTTTAAGAGCAAAATCCGAAAATATCAATCCAGAATTCCTGCCATTCTTTTTGATGTCTGAAACTTTCTGGACTAGAGCAATTGAGATTTCTGTAGGTTCTCTATCGCCAACTATTAATTGGCGTGTTCTTGCAAAACAAGAGTTCCATCTACCTCCTAAAGAGCTTCAACCTAAAATAGCTGCTCTTTTCTGGGCCATAGATTCATTAATAGAAAAATCAAAGACATTAAAAGCGAGCTTAACAATAGCAAAGAAATCTTCTTTTAGACGATTTATAGCTGATGTGGAATATCAACAATTATCTATTGTGGCTGATGTAATGTATGGATTAGGGCAACCTCCAGAAAAGGATGAAAATGGTGTAGCTGTAATTAGAGCTACAGATATTAAGCGTGGCCATATTAGTGAAGATAACTTCCTAAGAGTCAAACACTCAGCAATACCGAAGGGAAAGAACGTTGATCTAAAGTCTGGTGATTTAATCATAGTTCGAAGTGGAGCATATACCGGTGATTTAGCAAAAATTCCAGACCACCTTGAAGGTGCTATTGGAGGTTATGATCTTATTATTCGGCCAAATAGAAATATTATAAACTCGACATTTCTAGCTGAATATTTGCTTGATGATATAGCTCAGTCTTATTTTAAGGGCAAAAGCATACGCTCTGCACAACCACATCTTAATAGTAAACAAGTATTAGCGACAAGGATTCCAAAGCTTGATATTTCTGAGCAAAATGAAATTGCTAAAACGCTAGACCGATTCGAAAATTTAATTAAATGCTATGATGAAAATATTAAATCAGGAATGCGATTAAGAAAGAGTTTAATAAATAAGGTGTTTTAGATATGAGCTTCACCGAATTAAATAGCGTCGAGCATTACATCATCAATCAAGTGAGTGGCGTTAACTTAAACGCTTCTTATGAGAGCAGCCAAGTTAATGAGCCCCGTAGTGAGTATGGCGCCCAGTGGCAGTTCCAATCGGCAGAACAGCTTGGTCGCAGTGTTAATGAAGTGTTGGTTGAGTCGCAAGTAAAAGCGGCTTTATTGCGCTTAAATCCTGAGATCCAAGCTAATCCTGTATTGGCTAATGAAGTCATCCATGCCTTACGTGCTATTCTACTTTCGGTGAATCAAGTTGGCCTAGTCAAAGCCAATGAAGAGTTTTTCCAGTGGTTAACAGGCGAAAAGACCATGCCCTTTGGTGAGAATAATCACCATGTGTCTATTCGCCTAATTGACTTTGAAAACCTTGATAATAACCAGTACGTCATTACCAACCAGTTTCGTATTCATTATAGAGAGACCAAAATACCCGATATCGTCATGATGATTAACGGTATTCCTGTCGTCGTCGGTGAAGCCAAAACCCCTATTCGCCCCTCTGTTAGCTGGCTAGACGGTGCGCATGAAATACATAATGTTTATGAAAACGCGGTGCCACAGTTGTTTGTACCTAATATCCTCTCCTTTGCTACTGAAGGCAAAGAATTCTTTTATGGCTCTGTGCGCTGTCCACTAGAGTTTTGGGCACCTTGGCGTCTAAGTAATGATGACGATGCTATCGCTAGAAGCTTTGGTTTAGGTGGAGTCGGTAAAGAGTTAAAAGATCTGCTTAACCCTGCACGCTTATTAGACATCATGCGTAACTTTTCATTGTTCAGCAGTAATAAGAAAAAGCAGCGCATGAAAATCATACCGCGTTTTCAGCAGTATGAAGGTGCTAATAAAATCGTTGAGCGCGTCGTTGAAGGTAAAATAAAAAAGGGCCTAATCTGGCATTTCCAAGGCTCAGGGAAATCCTTATTAATGGTGTTTGCCGCTCAAAAACTGCGCCGTGAAGCAAAGCTAAAAAGCCCAACCGTTATTGTATTGGTAGATAGAACCGACCTAGACACACAGATAAGCGGCATCTTTAACGCTGCAGATATTGCTAACGTGGAAAGCACCGAAAGCATTAGAGAATTGCAGCAGATGCTTGAGCGTGACACCCGTAAAATTATCGTTTCTACCATTCATAAGTTCCGTGACGCTAAACCTAATATGAATACCCGCGATAACATTATCGTACTGGTAGATGAGGCCCACCGTACCCAGGAAGGTGATTTAGGGCGTCAGATGCGCGCGGCCCTACCTAATGCATTTCTTTTTGGCTTAACCGGTACGCCCGTCAATAAAGCGGATAAGAATACATTCTGGGCATTCGGTGCCGAGGAAGACCAAGGCGGCTATATGAGTCGCTATACATTTCATGACTCCATTCGTGATGAAGCCACCCTACCCTTGCATTTTGAGCCACGCTTGGTTGATGTGCATATTGATAAAGAATCGCTCGATAAAGCCTTCGCTGACTTCAAAGAAAGCCAAGCCCTTAGTGATGAAGACGCCGATGCATTAAACAAAAAATCAGCTAAAATGGCCGCCTTTTTAAAGTCGCCTGAGCGCATTACTAGAATAGCTGAAGACATTGCTATCCACTTTATGGAGAAAGTAGAACCGCACGGCTTTAAGGCAATGATAGTAACGCCAGATCGTCATGCTTGTGTTTTGTATAAAGAGGCACTTGACGAGCACTTCCCTGATGCGGCAAGTAAAGTGGTCATTTCCACTACCGCTAACGATGATTATGAGTTTAAGAAAAAATGGGGTATAGACAAGAGCCAACAAGAAAAAATTATTGATGAGTTTAACGATGCGAGCTCAGAGCTGAAGTTTATTATCGTTACTGCAAAGCTTCTAACAGGTTTTGATGCACCTATTTGTCAGACTATGTACTTAGATAAGTCCATGAAAGACCATACCTTGCTGCAAGCTATTTGCCGAACCAACCGTCTATATCCAGGCAAGACCTTTGGCTGTATTGTTGATTACTTTGGTGTATTTGATGATGCAGCAAAAGCACTAGAGTTCGATGAGCTAGGTGCTCAGCAAATCATTACTAACCTGTCAGAGCTACGTGAACAGCTACCACAAGCTATGCACAATGCCCTATATCACTTTGAAGGTGTAGATAGAACCTTACAAGGCTTTGAGGGCTTAGAAGCGGCACAAGACGCTATAGCCAATAATGAAAAGAAAGATGCTTTTGCGTTGGACTTTAAGTTTTTATTTAAGCTTTGGGAGTCGTTATCGCCAGACTCAGTGTTGGATGAATATAACCAAGACTATAAGTGGCTGGCTCAAGTTTATGAATCGGTCAAGCCTGCCTCTGATAGTATAGGTAAATTGCTTTGGTTGACACTGGGCGCGCAGACGACCAAATTGATTCATGACAACGTGCATGTGGGTAGCGTGCATGTATTAGATGAGTTTGTCATGGATGCAAATATCATCGAAGATATCTTCAATAATCCTAGTCCGAAAAAAGTAAAGCAACTAGAGAAAGCTTTAGTTGAGCGCTTTAAGAATGCCGGAGAGTTACCTACCTTTAAATCTCTAAGCGAACGACTCGAAGCTTTACGAGATAAAGCTGAAAAAGGGTTGGTAGCTTCCATTGATTTTGTAAAAGAGCTTTGTAAGATTGCTAAAGAAACAGTGCAGGCAGAGAAAGAGCTAGAAGTCGATGTTCAAGAGAAATCACCTACAGCGGCTTTGTCTGAGTTGTTTTTAGAGTTAAAGACTGATCAAACACCGGCAGTGGTCGAACGCATTGTTGGTGATATCGATGCCATTGTAAGAATTGTTCGGTTCCCCGGCTGGCAGACAACCAGCGCTGGCGAGCGTGAAGTACAGAAATCATTACGCAAAGCACTTTTGAAATATAAGCTGCATAAAGACCAAGAACTGTTTGATCGGGCTTATGCTTATATTAAGGAGTATTATTGATTTGTGAGATGTACAGCTACCAAATCAATCATCAATCAGGTTTGGTAGTAATACCTAACCCCATGCCATAGCTGTGCTAAATTTCAACGAAATATGATTGATTTAAATCTAGTCCACCTCTTCATAAAAGCCATATTAACTATAGCCTTTATGCTCTGTCCACCTCAGCTTATATATCACTTTTAACGTCTATAGTTTCCGCTATGATTATCCTATGAATTAGTGCGTTCAAAAAATGTAGTGATTAGCATACAAAACAGTAACAATAAAAACAGGTTACTGTTACTATTAGGACTCGATTTTTTTAAGGATCTATAATGAAAAAAATACTGGTTGCGTTAGCGTTGATGGTAAGTAGTGTGTCTAGCTTTGCAGGACTACCTGAGATGATGAAGGTATACAACAATCCTAAATCGGCACCCAAAATAGCTACTTGTAAGGGTGATATTTATTGTAATAGCTTCATAGCATTATCCAAACAATGGAAGGATATACCCAATTCTTATCGCTATAAAGGTGAGGATATTAAGGCTTATGCTAAAAACGGTGCTACTTACGATGAGCAAGGCAGAAACATAGGTTTAGAAAGTGGATTTGTTCTTTCTACTAATAAAGCGCAGAAGATGCATGAAGGTGTTGACAAGTATTTTGAAGCAAAAGGATACGTCACTGAAAGCAATCAGCGTGGCTTAGCAGTTCTACTTTATATTGAGGATAAAAAAGGTTGGGCGAAAGACTAACAATATCTGTTGTACATAAGGCTAAGGGTAGCGCAGTAAAAAAAGTAAGGCGTCAGACTTTAGATTTTTTTGAAATAACGCCTATATTAAATTCATTACTAACTTTATAAGAGCAGAAAAATATGAAAAAAACAGTCATGATTTTAGGTGTTATTTTTTTAGGACAAACAACTATTGCTAATGCTGCAACTGATTGGACACCGTATTTAAAACCAATGATGTCAGGATGTAAACATCCTAATCCAACTGACAAGCTTCCAGCACGTTATAAAGCATCTATTGTAAGTACAAAAGTGAAAATAGGTTCAGAAGACTATGACATAGTCGGATATCGTGGTGATAAAATTACCACCTACTCTTTGAAAAACGCCACTGCATTTGGTCAACCTCTATTAAAAATTGAACATTTACAAGGTTATGAATGGGCTTACTTAGAATTATATTTTAAAGACACTAAATTTATGGCATTACGTCCGCAATTTAAATTACCAAAAGTTAATGATGTGGAGAACGAAGGTTTTCATATCATCCAAAATAACGAAAATGGTTACAAAGTAGATGACGGTATGTGGGAAACGAACTTAAAGTTTGATAAAAAACAAAAAACTATTATTTGTAGCTAAGAGACTATCCTGAATTCTGTGTAACTACTCTTTAGGTTATATCCTTGCTTACGCAGTTATCTAAGATGACCATAAAGTGATTGAATGTAAACTTCAGATTATTAGTGAGCATAGCCCATTTTTTGGACAGCTCAAATTTAGATAACCTGCGCTATATACTCTTATAAAAATTATTTATGATAAGGACATTTAAATGAGTTACTTGACTAAAGCTACCGCTATATGTTTATTCACTACTCTATCTATTACTTCTTATGCTCAGTCTATTGAGTCAGCGATTAAGAAAGAAGTTGCTACTAAAGTTAATGTTTTGAACGTAAATGAGAGAAAAATCACGCTAGATGCTGGCTATGCACAAGATGAGGCATTTAAGTATGATACTGAAGGTCAAAAAATAGTCATGAAAGATATTAATTCTGACGGTATTAAAGATGCAATAGTATTGCTTTATTACTGTGAGAAAACCAATTGCCATATGACCACAAAAAGTGTTGATTTGGTGGTTTTTAAAGGTCTTGGCAAAAGCCAATTCACTAAATTAGGGTCAGCTTCGCTTGGGTTAAAGGCTAAAATAAATAGTATTAACAATGGTGTTATAAACGTTGTTTCATACGACTATGGTAAGACAGATCCAGGGTGTTGCCCTGAAAAAGAAACCAAAAAATCATATAAGATAAGAAATGGCAAATTAGCTAAAATAAAATAACCTAAATGCCCTGTTAAATGGAATATATCTAATAAGGATTTTTAGTATCTAATGAGCAGTTGACCTATTTTCAACATCATTCCAACAAGCCAAAACCAACAAATAGCCATAGGGCGAACCATGATATTAACTAAACGTGAGTACGTAGCACTTGAGCTATTAAAAGTTAAAGACATAACTGTAATAGAAGCTTATGAGATGGCTGATGACTTTATTACAGAGTCATTATTGACGGTTACAGATGACGTTATACACGAGACTAGCGGTAAAAATATCGTTAAAGGTTCTGGCCTTGACCCTATTTTTTTGCTTGAAATCGAAACCTTGGAGCTGTCCGTTGGGGCTACTACCTTTTTTAAAAACCATCAAATTAAAACTATAGAAAAATTGGTACTATCTAAAACTTCTGATTTATTTCCAACAGACAGACACAACAAAATCTTCAGTGAAACTTCAAATAGATTGAAAAAAATAGGATTAAGCTTTGGTATGAAAAAATACGAAGTGCTTGATTATAATTCAGCTGAATATGTGCAGATAATTAAAGGCCTAGAAGACGAATCTATATTAAAGCCTGTATCATAAAGTAGATAATATAAACCTATGAATCGTTGAGTAAACTTAGTATAGGGTAACAAACAAGCACTGGTTATTGAAGTAAGGTAATTTATAAGATTAAGGGTCAGAACATGCGATTACAGCTAACATTGAGGAAAATATGTATCTTGGTTAGTTTAACGGCTTGACCCCTGCCGTCAAATCCGTACACATAAACTTGGGAGATTTTAATTACGCAGCCTGACGATAATAATCAAACCACACCTGTCTTGGCGATTGATAGCCCAAACCCTTTTGAATCCTCGTCTGATTGTAGTACAGCTCGATATAACTGATAATATCATTGATGGCTGTGAACCTTGTTTTATAGTCTTGATGATATACCAGCTCATTCTTTAATGTGCCCCAGAAGCTTTCTATCGGAGCGTTATCGAAACAGTTGCCTTTGCCGCTCATTGAGCCTATAAATTGATGCTGCTTAATGGTCTTGTGGTAGGCGTGACTGCAATACTGACTGCCTCTGTCAGAATGACAAATCAGCTTTTTGTTGGGACGTCTATTATTAAATACTATGGCTAACCTCATTCTTCCTACGTTTGAGAGTCATAAGCTAGCTTCCCTACTCTATCACTTTCATCGAGATGTGGCGTGTGCTTAAGCAAAAAACGCGCATACTGCCTTTGCTGATATTTACTTCACTAAGCTAGTGCTTGGTAGTCTGATTGATTTGGCCAATAGCCAAGGTCATAAGATAAACAATGTGAAGAGCTTATATAATTTTAGTCAAATGGCACGTATACCGACACATTCAAGCTTTGGCAAGCATAAGTGTGAGGCTATTACAGATTTAGCTGCGAGCTCTAAAGGTGTTGGCTATATTAAATGACGGCTTAAACAGGACAATATTGACCCTTATTTAGCTCAAACATGCCAGCAAGTATTAGAGTCGGTATAAATACACTGATGTAGTCGGTTTTATAGTCGAGCTATGCTGAAAATTGAGATTGATACTAAAAATAGTTAACACTAAAGTAAATTAAGTTCTTATTGAAACTATAACTTATTAGGCAGTAAGTCCCTCAATATTATGGTATTTAAAATATCATCAATATCTGCATATACCATGGAACAAACTTACTCTAACAAGTCGGAAAATCTCTAGATGCTATTATTTATATAATGTAGAGGGCTGAGGTATGAAACTTACTTTTCTTAGGTGACGCTATTAATATCAGGGTTTGTAACAGCTTATTTTGTCCACCGCAATTTTGATACCTATATTAGATGTCAGTTAATTGATTAAATTGCTCCTCGATTAATTAGTTTCTTAGGAATAATCATGAATATTGTACAAAGTCACACATTACCAACAATAAGTTTCTTTAACAAAGCGATTTTAGATAGTCTAGGAATTTGGGGGGGAGATGTCGTTGATGTCGAGTTTGATGCAATGGCTACAGAAGATCAACGCAGAAAAGCTGTAAACCTTGTATTTGAGGAACACAAGAAACCTGATGGCTCTTATGGGCCTATTTCATCCGTTCTTAAGTCAATGGAAGATAATGCGCCACAAAGCTATAAACTTCAGCGGAGAACGCGAACAATTCAGGATTTAGTTCAGCATTTTGCTAAAGAAGATTTTCGTAGTAGTTTTGAATTTGATGAATTAGAACCTTACATACAAGAGGTTATAAAAGAAAAATTTAGTGATCCTATATTAAATGAATTCGTAATAAGCACTAGACGTTCTCTAATTGAACACTATAAAGAGTTTGTTAGGGAATTTATCCCTAATGATGCTGAGGCAATAAATGGTTATCAGTTATTTTTAACCCACATTTCTGTAGAGGTTATATGTAAGTCGCTATTTTCAACACTGTCGCACTCCTACTCACTCGAAGAGCTAAATTGCGCTGCTATTTCATTTGGTAGTCAAAAAGATAATAAAGAGATATGGCCTCTTAAAGCATATTTTGACGAGTTACTAAAAAGCTCGCAAGTATCTGCTTATAAGCTTCATCAATTTCATGAATTTCAATTAAACAATCCAAATCTCGCTGATGTTGTTATTTGGAAAAACATTAAGCCTGCTGATTTGACTAATACGAAGTCCAAACAAGTCGTTGCACGTTTCAACCGAAAAAACAAAATGAACTGGAATAAGGTTTGGAAACAAATATCTCCGATTATTTCTCGTTTACCAGTTGATGAAAAAATAGTGAAGTTGAATAGTTTTGTTGCTCAGTGGATTCATAATTTAGTCATTAATATAGAGCCAGCAAGTGAATGTGAGTATGCATCAGAAGGGATGTTAGCTAGCATCTATAAAAGCATTGAATATTCTAAAGAAAAATATTTAATAAAGCAGAATACTATTTATTTGAAGCCAATTAGCGATGTTATTGATGATTTTGCGGATATTACATTTGCTGAATCTGGCGGGACTCGTGATATAGAAACATCTGATTTTTTAATTACTTGTAAGGTTAATCAGGATAAATATAGATCTTGGTTAGCTAGTAGTAAGTTTTACGCAAGTAACTCGCTACCTAGTGAGTTTACCAACTTTTGGTGTATTGACACTGAAGAAAATATCGATGTAAAGAAACTTTCAGTTGTAGTTGAAGCTACTCTCCTCAATCCTTTTTCTTCCTGGGTTAAATACTGGAGTGAAGCAAGAAGGTCAATGATCGAAGGGGATATGAACGAGGCGTTACAGTATTTTAAACTATCTTTATCACACGCAAAATATGGATCAGGTCGCTATTTTACATCTCTCTATATTGATATCTGTGCTTTTTGTAAAATGATGTATAAGTACTTTTCTGCAAGAAATGAAGCTGATATTTTTGAACGATTCTATGATGAACTTGGTTCTCATGCTTCAAAATATAGTAATTTGCTAGGATATAAGCCGAAATGGATACGAGATCCAAAAACATTAGCTCCATCTTATACTAATCACCTTAAAAATTCGATGATAGTGAAAATGATAGATTTAACAGTGGTGAAAATGCAGCAACTTCAGAGTAACGATTGTTTATAAACAATGGAGCTATTTTTACTGTTAAAAATATTGAATTCAGGAAGATAAAATGAAAAGTGATATCTGTTTTGGAAAAGTATCTGGCGAGCCACTTACTGAGTATTATTCTGAATATGAAGCTTTAAAAGCAGCAGAGTATTCAGAAATACAATTTGGGCATGAACTAGTACCATACAACTGTAGGAAATGCGGGCAATGGCATTTGTCACCAAAAAGTAGGCAAACACCTACTAAAACCTGTGAATTTTGTACTGCTGCTGATAGTAGTTTTAAGGAATCATATAAATCAAAAATTGATGCTAAAACAAGAGCTAAAATTATCAGAGATGAGCGTGGAATTCATTTAACTGTTTATCAATGTATTCATGGTAACGGTTGGCATCTGACTAAAGGATAATGAATATATTCACAGTGAGTCGTTTTCGATCCTGTCCAAAAATCCATATGATTTTATAAGGCGAGGCGATTACGGCTTAGCTTTCTGAGGCGGTAAGTGCACATTACGAGATAGGAAATATTCGTCAATATCAAGAGATAATATTTCAAGATATAGTAGATCCACTGTAAAAGAGACACAGCAATACTGGCGTACATTTTGCGCCGCCTCTGTCTACGTAGGCACAGCAAGTAAGGAAAATGTATTCCATTATTGCATGATCATATTCGTATCTTTTTTATTTAGGGCTAACTATAGTATTACCTGGATTTTTTCTATTCCCGCTACCATTTTGAGTTGTTGATGGCTTTTGGGTACTATTGACATTTGCTGTCAAATCCGTAGATATTAACTTGAGAGATTTTTATCAATAAATCGTCTGAGCAGATCGATGGGACTATCTCTGGCTGACAAGTACAAGATATGAAGACTAAATGGGGCATCTGCAATATCGAGGAAGGGCGAATATTACTTAATCTTGGATTGGCTAAAAAACCCCTTCCCTATTCAGAGTATATTATCGTGCATGAGTTATTACACTTTGAAGAACGACACCATAACGATAGGTTTAAAGCCTTATTAGATAAATACATACCTGACTGGAGATCGAGACGTGACTTGCTTAACCGGATGCGTGTAGGTCAAGAGGACTGGAAACAGCGGGAGTAGTATCTTATTGTCTGATCAGATATATAGATTCGCTACTTTTAAGCTAGATAAGTAATGTCCGTATATAAATGAAAATATTTATGGCTCTTGAGATTTGTCAGATACCAACTACCTCATTAGTGCGGTTATAAGAATATTAATATCACCCCACTCTCAACTTCGAAAGTAATTGAAAAAAGAAGAGCATCTCACTAATCTATTGTTTTCGACCAAGAATACAATGGAGTTGTGAGATGCCCATAGACGAATTTATCATCAATATCTATTTAATGGTAGAGCAATATTACAAAATAGT
>Ga0208435_100253_pt1 | contig 16686 bp, 11 predicted proteins | sample 24_taG_FD_184097 | JGI IMG/M metagenome (GOLD analysis project Ga0208435, IMG submission 184097) | Marine viral communities from Cariaco Basin, Caribbean Sea - 24_WHOI_OMZ (SPAdes) (version 2) | ecosystem: Environmental > Aquatic > Marine > Oceanic | place: Caribbean Sea: Cariaco Basin...
ATCCAAGTCGCGTTGATATTCGCGGTACCTTGACTGCGGGTCAAGATGTGTTTGTCGATGTGGGTGTGGTATTCGAGGGTGATTGTGTCTTAGGTGACAATGTTTATATCGAAGCGGGCTGTGTCATTAAAAACGCCCACATTGGTAATGCCTGCCACATAAAACCTTATTGCGTGATTGATCGCGCTGAGATTGGGGCAGGTGTTGATGTTGGTCCTTTCGCCCATTTGCGTCCTGAAACCGTATTGGCTAGCAACAGTAAAGTCGGTAATTTCGTCGAGATTAAAAAATCAACGGTCGGCCATGGTAGCAAGGTTAATCACTTGAGTTATATCGGTGATACGACCATTGGTAAAGATGTCAATGTCGGCGCAGGCGTTATTACTTGTAATTATGATGGTGCCAATAAATCACAAACCATTATTGAAGACAATGCCTTCATTGGTTCGAACTCAAGTTTAGTGGCACCTGTGACTATTGGTGATACCGCTACGGTTGCCGCAGGTTCAGTGATTACTAAAGACGTCGACAGTAAAGCATTAGCCTTTGGACGGGCACGACAAACTCAGAAAAACGACTTTCAGCGTCCGACCAAACAGTCAAAATAGCAATGGTCAATCACAAGCATTTTGAACAATATCTATTGAAGTAATACTAAGCAGCATGACAATTTTTGTGATGCTGCTTCCTTATATTTATAACGTCAAAATTGGTAGTATAAAAGCTCTGCCAGTATGAACTTCTATTATTTATTGACTGAACATTATCGCCTCTCAAAGTATTTGAGCGGTTAAGCTTTGAAACATTGAAGCCTTTAAAAATCAAAACATGAAACATCGAATTTAAGGAATAGTTATGTGTGGAATCGTTGGAGCAGTCGCTGAGCGTAATATCGCTAATATCTTACTTGAGGGTCTTAAGCGTCTAGAATACCGTGGTTATGATTCTGCCGGTCTGACCGTCATTCGTGATGGCGAACTCCATCGCGAGCGTCAAGTGGGCAAGGTGCAAGCGCTGGTCGATGCTGTGGCAGTTAATCCTGAATTTTTCGATGGTCATATTGGTATTGCGCATACACGTTGGGCCACCCATGGCGAGCCGGCACAGCGTAATGCCCATCCGCACGTATCAGGCAAGATTGCTGTCGTACATAACGGTATCGTTGAAAACTATGCCGAGTTAAAAGAAGAATTGATTGCTAAAGGTTACGTATTTACGTCGCAGACCGATACCGAAGTCGTCGCTCATCTAATCAATGATATCTACAAAACAACGCCTGATTTACTACAAGCGGTTCGTGCCGTTATTCCGTTATTACATGGCGCATTTGCTCTTGGTATTCTACATATCGACTGCCCAGAAGAATTGATTACCGTTCGTTTAGGCTCTCCACTAGTGATTGGTGTGGGTATCGGTGAGAATTTTATTGCTTCTGATCAATTAGCCCTACTACCGGTCACCAATCGCTTTATGTACCTAGAAGAAGGTGATATCGCCAAATTGACGCGCAGTAGCATTCAGGTTTATGCCGATGGTGTCGAAGTAAAACGTCAGATACATGAAATTGATGCGGCACAACACAATGCCGATAAAGGCGAGTTTAAGCATTATATGCTCAAAGAAATCTATGAGCAGCCAGACGCAGTTGCCCGTACTGTTGAGATGGCTGTAGATAGCGATGAGCCATCTAAACTGCGCGATGATTTTTTACAGCGTCATGAAGCGCAATTAAAAGGCATTAAGCATGTCCAAGTCATCGCTTGTGGTACCAGTTACCACTCAGGCTTGGTCGCAAAATATTGGTTTGAGAGCCTTATTCGTGTGCCTTGTTCCGTTGAAGTCGCTAGTGAATTCCGCTATCGCAATCCTGTCGTCATCGACAACACACTCGTCATTTGTATTTCTCAATCTGGCGAAACGGCAGACACGTTATCGGCGCTACGTGATATTCAAAAGCACACGCCAGCAGGTCTAGTCAGCTTAGCATTATGCAACGTACCGACATCTTCTTTGGTACGTGAGACGGATATCTTTTTACCAACGCTTGCCGGTCCCGAGATTGGTGTTGCTTCTACCAAAGCATTCACCACTCAGCTCGCCGCTTTAATGCTATTGGTCTTAAAAGTAGGTGTGGTTCAAGAGCGCATGACTGGCGAAAACCTGAGTACCTTGCTTGGTCAATTACAAGAGCTACGTGGTCAACTACATGCCAGCTTAAACCTCGATGCGCCTATCAAAGCCATGAGTGAGCATTTTGAGTATAAAAAGAGCTGCCTGTTTTTAGGTCGTGGTTTGCAGTTTCCAATAGCGCTAGAAGGCGCTTTAAAGCTGAAAGAAATCTCGTATATTCACGCCGAAGGCTACGCAGCAGGCGAGCTGAAACACGGTCCATTGGCATTGGTCGATAAAGACATGCCCATCGTCGTACTAGCGCCAAAAGACAGTATGTTTGATAAGCTAAAAGCCAACATGCAAGAGGTACACGCGCGCCACGGTGAGCTGTTTGTATTTGCCAGTGAAGAAAGCAAGATGGTTGCAGAAGATAGAATGCACGTGGTTTATGTGCCTGATGTGTGCGAGACGCTTGCCCCTATCGTCTATAGCGTACCCGTACAGCTGTTGTCATACCATGTCGCAGTAATGCGCGGTACAGACGTCGATCAGCCACGTAACCTTGCTAAATCAGTGACTGTTGAGTAATATAAGTATTTGATTTTATTATCAATAAATTGCTTTTTACACCGAGTCCTTCGCTATCTGGTACGAATAAGATAGCGAAGGATTTTTTGTGAATAACGAAATAGAAAAATATCAGTAATTTATATAATTCAATCACTTATATAATTACTGTATCTACAGTATGGACAATGAAAACATGGATATCGAAAGCGGCACCGCCAATCAAATCGCTAGTCAAATAGAAATAATCTATGAAGATGAATTTCTGGTGGCAATTAATAAAGAGGCTGGTCTATTGGTGCATCGCAGTTGGCTAGATAAAGGCGAGACGCGCTTTGCCATGCAACTCACCCGTGATGCGGTAGGTTGCCACGTGTTTCCAGTGCACCGGTTAGACAAGCCCACATCGGGCGTATTATTGTTTGCCAAGAGCTCAGCCGTGGCGCGCAGCCTTGGCGAGGCTTTTACTGAACACAAAGTTACCAAGCAGTATTTAGCCGTGGTGCGCGGCTATATGTCAGAACAAGGCACCGTTGATTATGCGCTGAGCTTTCAACCCGATGCCATCGCCGATAAGTTTGCTGATTTGGACAAACCCGCTCAAGAGGCGGTGACCCATTGGCAAAGTTTGGCACAAATTGAGCTACCATTTGCCGTATCAAAAAAGCATGACACGAGCCGCTATAGTCTTGTGCGCTTAACACCCGAGACTGGGCGCAAGCATCAGCTGCGTCGGCACATGCGACATGTATTCCATCATATCGTGGGTGATACTAGCCACGGTGATATACGGCACACACGATTTTTTCGTACTCATTATGACTGTACGCGCATGCTGCTGCATGCTCAGACTTTAGCGCTCAGCCACCCTGTCACTAGTGAGCCGTTATTGCTAAAAGCTAAATTAGACGATCAATGGATGCGTATCTTGGAAGAATTTTCTTGGGTAGACAGCGCTAAAGGTTAAACAGCGTAAGGTTTATCTTAGATAGTCATATCAAAGAAGTCGACATACTGATGCTAGATATGAAGGTTCGATACCTTAGTGAGGACTTGAACCTTCGGCTATGAGCTTTTAGATTTTTATTTTTATTTCCCGTAAGCGCTGTTATAGGAATAAGAACAGCTAACATCATATTGGCTGGCGCTTTCTTCCCAGTTTCATTCTTATATTCGCTAGCACCAACCCCGACAATATCAATATCATTGCCAGCATCTTCCACCATGTCACGACCTCTCCTGTAAGCAGCACTGAGGTTGTCATACCGAATACTGGCACCAATAGAGCAAACGGCATCACCTTAGAAGCCGTATTTTGGCTAAGCAGATGCGCCCACAGTCCAAAGCCAATCAGCGTTGAGACATACACGATAAACCCAAGTGATAACCAAGACTTAAGCGATGCCTCGTTAAACGTCGCCAGCTGCCATGCCTCGGTCTCAAATATGAGAGAAGATAGAGTTAAAATCACGCAAGCGATCAGACCACCCCAAACCACGAGAGTGAGAGCAGACAACGCGGATGCCTTATTCCTTCCAGTATTAGACGAAATAATAGCCCCGTCTGATCCTTGCTGCGTCGCTTGTGTTGACGCCTGTTTTGAAGCAATGTTACCAAAGCTCCAGCCTATGGCCGCAATCAAGATACAGACAAACCCAGCCAGAGGCATATCACCACCAAGGTTCAACGCGATGACGCTAAGCCCTAGCACACCGACCAGCATACCGATGATTTGCATGCGACTCACTGCCTCACCCAGTATAAAATACGCCAACAATACGGTAATAAAAATTTGAATTTGTAGCAATAGTGCCGTCAATCCTGCTGATGCCCCTAAGTGCATGGCAGTAAATACAAAAGCATACTGCATGACAAACGTACCGATAGCATAGATAAATAATGTACGGTTAAATTTGGGCGGTTTTAGAAAAAAAACCAGTGGCACAGCGGTAAAGAAAAAACGCAGGGCGGTGAGCATTAGCGGTGGAAAGCTTTCAAGTCCCCATGCAATAAAGGTAAAGTTCACACCCCAAATAAAAGTAACAAGTACAGCCAATGCAGTGTATATAGGAGTCATGTAGTTGGCCTAGGAAGTTATGGCTGATTATTATATTTAAAAAAATTTTATGACAATCTCGTATTAACCATAGGATGCTTTTAGAGAGCGAGCACCACACTTACACACAATAGAACGGCAATGAGCATTAATATTGCACCGCCTATTTTTGTAATTAACTATAGATTATCTTGAGCTTTCCATAGATATCGACTGGCTAAAGCAAATGCTTCTGCGTAGCAAAAATGGATTAGTAAGACCAAGAGGCAAAAAGCTGAAGCTAAAATCAGAAATTGAGAAAGCTAGGCTTGTTCAGTATCGATAAATTGCGGAAATACAGCCATAAAAAATAAGATAGATTTTGGGTTAGAAAGAGAGGTTAGCAAATCTTCTTTGAATAACCTACCAGCACTTGTGCTACTAACCTCTAAGTTGCTATCAGACTTTAGGAAAAATGATTTTCTCTTTCCAAAGATCATTCTGAAAAACAAAAGAGTATACCCCGAGGGAACCAGATATTTCACACTTTAGACCCATTAATAGACCACTTAAAGTAGATTGATATAAGAGAACCACTCAAAATAAACTTTTGAACGATCTAAACGTTGCAGTGTAAACGCGCCAATATAAATACTTAAACCAACCCCTTATAAAGAAAATAACACCCCACAACCGTTAATAACACCGAAAAGCACTTCTTTAAAAGCTCTGGTGATAGTATATGAGCAACTTTCGCGCCTAGCTTGGCGGTAAAAAAGCTCATGATGCTGATCCCTAAAAAGGCATAAATATGCACAAAGCCAATGGTGTTAGGCACATCAATTCGTTGCTGCATCCCAAAAAACATAAAACCTAATGCTCCAGCAATAGCAATCGGCAGACCACAAGCTGCTGAGGTGCCAACGGCTTTTTGCATGACTACACCATAACGCGTGAGATAAGGCACGGTTAAGCTACCGCCGCCAATACCGAAAATAGCAGAAGCGATACCGATAACCCCACCTGCTGCTAATTGCTTAGGTTTCGAAGGCAGTTGTGTATTAGCATCATCGGCACTACTAGAATTGGTAGCATGATTAGCAACCTGTTTTTTGCCACCGAAAAACATCTTGTAGGCGACCCAAAGCAAAAATACGCCAACAATGAGCTGAAGATACAGCCCAGATATCTGCCCTGCAATCCCTGCCCCTAAAAAGCAACCAATCGCTAAGCCTGGTGCCAGATTTTTGAAGACAGGCCACATGACTGCGCCTTTTTTATTGTGTGCCATGAGCGAGCTGATAGAGGTGACAATGATGGTCGCCAGTGACGTCCCCAATGCCAAATGCATGATATTGTCAGGGCTGTAACCCATTTGCGTAAAGACGATGAATAATAATGGCACGATAATTGTGCCACCGCCCACACCAAATAGCCCCGCAGCAAATCCTGCTAGCGCACCTATGATTAAAAAAATGATTAATTCCACGGGATATTTACTTCTTATGTAGAGTTAGTACGATGGTTATTTTAGTTCAGTGACAATCAATCAGTTAAAAAGCCAACTTAGGCGATTTCTGCTTGATCCACTTGACCAACCCGAGAATAGGCACGATTAAAATACACCAAACTCTCTTCTTGCTCACTTTGTCTAATGGCGACCACTCGGCACATGAAAACACTGTGCGTGCCCACTTGCTGAATGTCCTCAATCTCACAATCAAAACTGACCAACGCATCTTCTAAAACGGGAGCGCCTGTTTTGAGTGGTGACCAAGAGCCGTATTCAAATCGCTCTTGTGAACTCAATTTGGAGGCAAAAGCGTTAGATATTGATTCATGCTGTGCGCCTAAAACATTGACACTTAATATTTTGTTTTCAATAAAATGGGCATGTGAGCGAGATGTCTGATTCATGCAAACCAGCAATGTTGGCGGTGTATCGGTAACGCTACACACCGCAGATGCGGTAAATCCATGAGTACCAGCGCTGCCTTCTGTGGTAATGACATTGACCGCTGTTGTTAACAAAGACATACCATCTCTAAAATCGGTGGCTTCAATCATGACTTAACTCCTAAATTTTAAATCTTTAAGTTCATTGATAACTGAGGTCACTCATGAGTTTAAACAAGCTAGTATAGACGGGTTAAAAACCCAACCTATAAAAGCTAAATTTTGCATCAGTTTAGTCAATGAACCCTAAGCAGTCAGTTCTTGACGCACGATTGCTGCGCCAGCACTTAACGCTTGCAGCTTACCTCGCGCCACTTGTCGAGACAACGGTGCCATACCGCAGTTGGTCGAAGGATACAGCTTATCCGCATCGACGAATTGCAATGCTTTGCGTAGCGTATTTGCCACTTCGTCAGGGGTTTCAATGGTATTGGTTGCCACATCAATGGCACCAATCATCACTTTTTTACCGCGGATCAATTCAATCAAATCCATGGGAACATGTGAGTTTTGACATTCTAAAGAGACAATATCGATATTCGACTGTTGCAATTTAGGGAATGCTTGCTCGTATTGACGCCACTCTGAACCCAGTGTCTTTTTCCAATCGGTATTGGCTTTGATGCCGTAGCCGTAGCATATATGCACCGCTGTTTCACATTTTAGACCTTCAATGGCACGCTCTAACGTGGCAATACCCCAGTCGTTGACGTCATCAAAGAACACATTAAATGCAGGCTCATCGAATTGGATAATATCCACGCCGGCAGCCTCTAACTCTCTGGCTTCTTGATTTAAGATTTTAGCAAATTCCCACGCCAATTTTTCACGGCTTTTATAATGACCATCATATAAGGTATCAATCATGGTCATCGGACCAGGCAGTGCCCATTTGATCGGCTGATCGGTTTGCGCACGTAAAAACTTAGCATCATCAACAAATACAGGCTTTTGACGGCTTACCGCGCCCACAACTGACGGCACACTGGCATCATAACGATTACGAATGCGCACGGTCTCGCGTTTCTCAAAATCGACGCCATCCAGATGTTCAATAAAGGTGGTCACAAAGTGCTGACGAGTTTGCTCGCCATCACTGACAATATCGATGCCTGCATGCACTTGCTCTTGCAATGTCAAACGTAGTGCGTCTTGTTTGGCTTCAAGCAGTTGCTCACCTTCTAATGCCCATGGTGACCAGATTTTTTCAGGTTCTGCAAGCCAAGTAGGTTTCGGTAAACTGCCAGCCGTTGACGTCGGTAGTAATTTTTGTGTCGGTAATAATATTGTCATACGATTCATCTTCTTATTTATTGGTATTCTCATTTCAGACAGATTGAGCGTGTTTAGGCAGCGTATTCTTTATTCGTACATGCTTCTGCCGCGTGCTCATTTACATCATAGCTTGCTGCCCACTCACTAAGAATGGTTTGGTATGGCTTGATGAACTGCTCTTCGGTAAATTTACCTTGTGTCACTGCCATCTGACTACGCTCTGCACGATCATAGACGATTTGCGTTAGGGAATAATCTTGGTACTTCAAACTCGGTTGATACACTTGACCCGCTGCCGAATTGGCATTATAAATCTCAGGTCGGTAGATTTTTTGAAACGTCTCCATGGTACTAATCGCACTGATCAGCTCAAGATCGGTGTAATCGCTCAGCAAGTCACCCGCAAAATAAAACGCTAATGGCGCGGCGCTACCCGTAGGCATAAAGTAGCGAACGGTTAAGCCCATTTTGGAAAAGTACTCATCGGTTAGTGATCCTTTGTTCAAAGAGCAGCCATCTTGTTTGTATTCAACGCCCAATACAGGATGCTGATTGGTCGTACGTTGATAGGTTTTACTGGTGGAAACACTCAAGCAAATCACAGGCTTCTTGGTGAAATTAGCTTGGTAAGCGTCTGAATTCAATAAATACTGAAACAGTTTGCCATGTAAGTCACCGAAATCTACTGGTGGCGCAGATGATGGATGTTTATCGAAATGGTCTAATAAGACCACGCTAAAGTCATAATCGCGCACATAAGATGAGAAACTATTACCAATCATACCGTCAATACGGGTGTTCTCTTTATGATCCACAATCGTTGTTTGCAGCATCTCGATGATAGGGAAAGTATCGCCATTTCCTGCAACATCCATGTCGACAGAAATAATATCAACCTCAACAGAATAACGATCTGCGGTGGGATTATCCCAATGTGCCAAGGCATTAAAACGATTATTGATCATTCTTAACGTTTTGCTTAAGTTCTCTTGACGATGCTCGCCACGCGCCAAATTCGCAAAGTTCGTCGTCAGACGCGTGCTATTTGCAGGATGATAGTTTTCATCAAAACGAATGCGCTTAATTGCACAACTAAATTCTTTACTCATGATAATCCGCTACCCTAATCTACTCTCATTATTTGAGATAAAACCAAATTTGTGTATGAGGTGAATCATACCTAAACTATTACATGAATAAAAACGATACTATTTAAATATAAGATGAATATAATTCATGTTAATTAAATTATGGTATGACATGAGATTGGATAGCGGAGACTGTACGACTTACTCGATAGGATCATTGAGCAAAAAATAAGCCTGTAGAAAAATGAGCTACGCTAAAGAAAGCATAAAGAAAATTTCGATAAATTAACTAACGAATCTAAGGATTCTCTCATTAAAAAAGCCGAAACTTATTTTCTAAGTCTCAGCCCTTTTTTTGATAATATAAATAGAAAATTGCTTTCTATTGATTTTATTAGCGATAAACATTCTTAAGACTTCTTCAACTTCAACGCGGTCAAACTACTACCTTGCCGCTTCAATCTGAATATTTAGCTGAACTTTTTCAGTAATACCCAATAACGTATATTTACTGATGCCCCATTTCGTTCGATCAATGGTCGTTGTAAAATCCCCACCGCAAACTGGCTTTTTCAATATTGGGTTTAGGTAGCAATTGAACTTGGTAGCCGTCAGCGTAATGGGATTAGTCTTGCCGTGTAGTGTCAACATACCATCGACTTTGCTGACATTTGAGCCACTACCATCAGTCGTAAAATACCATTTGGTAGACTCAAATTGCGCCAGTGGAAACTGCTCAATATCGAAAAAATCTGCGCTTTTTAACGTAATATCAAATGCTGTATTGCCTGTATTTAAGCTATTCAGAGGAATTACTAACGAGATATTACCGGTCTTAGCCGCTGGGTCATAATCTAGCTGCCCAGTGATATTATAAAAGCCACCTGTGTTGGTAGAGGTATTAAAATGGTCAATAGCAAAGCGTACATTGGTATGGGTGGGATCAATATCGTAAGTCATCGCCTGACTGCTGGCGATACCTAACATGATTAGGCATAAGGCTAGTAGCGGCTTTCGAGAGGACAGTATGACTGTCGAGAGGGACATTTGATTCATAGTAACATTCCTTTGCTGTATAAATGATAGAGCAATCACATCCTTTGTGACTGTGCTTGTGATTCTGCTCTTATAATTGCTCTCTTATATAATGACAACAAGCCCATACTTAATCAATAAGTATGGGCTTGTCTATTTTAGACATAGCATTCTCACTGCTAACGCTACGTCATAGATATGATCAAATAAATCCATTAAATCATACTTTACCATCTGTCGTTGTCTGCTCTTTGCCACTAGGTACGAGCCATTTAGCAAACCATCCTGACAAATCATCCATCAAAGTATAAACCACTGGAATCACCACAAGGCTTAATAACGTCGAAGTCACCAGACCACCCAATACCGCAGCGGCCATCGGACGACGGAAGGTTGGATCAGCATCACCCCAACCGAAGACTAAGGGCAACATACCCGCCCCCATCGCAATAGTAGTCATGATAATAGGACGCGCCCGCTTGCGGCAAGCATCGATAATAGCCTCAAAACGCGCTAAACCTCGTCGCTGTGCAATCAGTGCATAATCGACCAATAAGATAGAGTTTTTGGTGGCAATACCCATTAGCATAATAAAGCCGATCATCGACGGCATAGAAAGACTGCTATTGGTAATAACCAAGCCCACAAAAGCGCCGCCTATCGATAAAGGCAATGCCATCAAAATGGTAAAAGGCTGCAATATACGCCCAAACAATAAAATAAGTACGCCTAAAATACAAACTACACCGACCGACATCGCAATCACAAAACCGCTGAATAGCTCAGCCATGTTTTCTGCTTGACCTTGATCAATAACGGTAATAGAAGGCGGCAGTTGTTGCATGGCAGGTACTGATTTAACCGCTTGTACCAAATCTCCAAGCTCACCACTCGCAGGTTGCACCGTGATACTGATGGCGCGCTCCCGATCGAGCCTGCTAATCTGCGCAGGCCCAGTGCCAAAGTCTAATGACGCGACTTCACCCACACGTACGCCCTGTCCTGCGGGTAACGAGCTCGGTACATATAGACCTTCTAATTGACTGACATTTTGTTTGGCACCATCTGGTAGACGAATGACGATAGGAATCTGCCGCGTATCCAAATTGAGCTTGGATAAACGCTGCTCATAGTCACCCACCGTCGCCACTCGTAACGTCGTAGCGATGTCTTGCGTGGTCACTCCTTTATCCGCCATCGCCAGCCTGTCTGGCGTCACCGTTAACTCTTGACGCGGTAAACTGCGGTCACTGGTCACGGAGCCAGCACTGGGCAGCCCTCGAATCTCTGACATGATTTGCTGAGCGGTTTGTTCAAGCAATTGCGGATTGGTACTGGTCATAGAGAAGTTGTAACCACTCTCTCCACCACTCGACAAACCGACGGTAAAGCGCGCACCTGGTACTTCTGCCAACAAACTACTTATTTGACGCTCAATCTCTTGCTTAGAGCCGCGCTCTGCACGCGGTGCTAGCACGATATCTAGACCTGCTATATTTTCGGCCTTGCCACCACTAGAGTTTGAGTCCATGCTAGCCTGAGCCTCACCGACTGAGGTAAAAATATTGGTGACTTCAGGCATTGCTAAAATACGCTCACTTGCCAGCGCAGCAACGCGCTCTGTGTCTTCCAGCGCAACGTCAGGTGTCAACTCAATTGCCACACGAGTTTGGTCAATGTCATTATCAGGAATAAACGATGTTGGTAGTAATTTGACAAGCATCAGTGACGCCACGAATAATACTAAAGTTGCACCCATCGTCAGCCAGCGATGATGCAGTGTCCATGCCACTATTTTGAGATACCAACCCATCAGCGCGCTTTGCTTCTCAACGTGTTTTTTCTCTGGTCGCAATATATACGCTGCCATCATCGGTGTGATAAGACGCGCGACCATCAAAGACGCAAAAATCGATAATGCAGCTGTCCAGCCAAACTGACGGAAAAACTGTCCAACGATACCGCCCATAAAGGCGGTGGGTAAAAACACGGCAATCAAAGTAAAGGTGGTCGCGACTACCGCCAAGCCAATCTCGTCAGCCGCTTCCATCGCCGCTTCATACGGTGTCTTGCCCATGCGTAAATGCCGTATGATATTTTCGACCTCGACGATCGCATCATCAACCAATACACCGATCACTAACGACAATGCCAACAAAGATATAATATTAAGGCTAAAGCCAAATAAGTACATACCTAAAAAGGTGGGAATCACTGATAATGGCAAGGCGACAGCAGCAACTATAGTCGCCCGAATATTACGCAAAAATAAGAATACGACGACGACTGCTAACAGACCACCTTCGATCAGCATCCGTAAAGAAGCTTGATAATCTTCCGCAATCGGCGTTGCCCGATCATAGACCTTTTCAATAGTGATATTACCTACATCGGCTGAAAGCTTGGCAAGCTCTGCATCAACCAGCTCCATGACCTCAACTTCACTGGCACCACGCGAGCGGGTGATGTTAAATGCCACCACCGTTTGCCCGTCAAGCTTAGCAATAGAGCTTGGGTCAGCCGCGCCATCTGTGATTTGTGCCATACGTCCAAGCGCTTGCGTGCCACCTGCTGGGATTGCCACTTGTAAATCATTGAGCTCACTTGCCCGCTCCACCGCACCAAGGACACGAATCGTCTGGGTAGTTTTGCCCACTTCTGCTTCACCACCAGAGCTGTCCTGCTGAATACCCGTGATTTGATTGGATAGTTGTGTGATAGGAAGCTTAAGACCACTCAAGGTAATCGGGTCAGCTGCGACGGTAATCTCACGCTGCAAACCACCAATACGGCTAACCGTACTGACACCCGGTATGTCAGAAAGACGCTTGGTGACCATATCATCGACGAACCAAGACAAGTCTTCCACATTCATGTTTTCAGAAGCCACAGAATAAGTGACAACGGGGAATCCTGCGGTTGAAACTTTAGTGATAATAGGGTCATTGGCAGCGGCAGGCAAATCACCGCGTACCTCGCCTACTGCCGAGCGCACATCATCGACCGCTTCTTGAATATCCTTTTCTAACACAAACTCTGTGACCATGGTGGCAGCACCCGTTTGTAACGTGGTGCGAATATGCTTGATACCCTCAATACTCGTAAGCTTGTTTTCTATCTTTTTTGCGATGTCGTTTTCGAGCTGTGATGGCGCGGCACCCGGTAAAGTCACCGTGACCACGACTGCAGGTAAGTCAATATCAGGAAACTGCTGCACCTTCATTTTCATAAAACCATAAATACCGCCTAACGTCAGTAATATGAATAGCAAAATGGCAACTAAAGGATTTTTTATCGAGTAAGCAGAAACATTTAAACTCATGGTTGTGCCTGCGCTGCTGTACTCGTTTGGCTAACACCATCAACGATACGCACCAAATCTCCATCATTTAAAAAGCTGCCGCCTTGTTTGACAATTTGACTGTCACTAGGCAATGGCTCTAGCACTGCCACGTTTTCGCCAAGTCGCTCGCCCAATGTCACTCGTTGTTGCTTGATACGACCCATGGTCTGACCATCTTGAGTGGTCACATTGGTTACTAGCATCACATAATCATAGCCATCGTTGCTGACGATAGCGCTATTGGGTACCGTTTGCGTACTGGCACTGCCTAATAGGAACTCACCCGTTTGATACATACCTGCCCGTACTTTTGCATTGGCTGCCAAGCTCGCATAGATGGTAATCTGCCGGTTGTTGTCCGCCGTTGGTGCTATGCGGCTCACTTTCCCCATTACCGTATCACCATCTGGTAAGCTCACCCGTACTGGCGTCCCGACACTGACTTCACCGACGAGCTTGGGATCAATATCTGCACGCCATTCCAAAACACCACCTTTAATGATAGTAAATAATGGCTCGCCACCAGCAACCATACCGACCTCCGCCATTTTCTCGCTGATGACACCGCTGACTGGTGCGACCACTGTTGCATTATCTACACTCAAGCGCTGAGTGCTCAGACGCGCTTTGGAGGCTTGTAGCGCAGCCTGCGCTTGAAGTTTTGCAGTGCGATAGCGATCGGCTTCTTGTTTGCTAATGGCATCAATATCTATCAATGGCAATACACGGGCAGCATCAGCGCTGGCATTGGCAAGCGTCGCTTCTGCTTCGGCAACATCTGCCTCTGCTTGCAAGACTTGCTGCTCCATAGCATCGGTGTCAAATATCGCCAATACTTGACCCGCTTTGACGCGATCACCTTCTTCGACCAATATACGCTCGATAGCAACACCGTTTACTTTGGCACTGACATTCGCCGTATCTTTGGCATCAATGGTGCCATCAGCACTGAGTGTATTACCAATATCATCTTGGCTTGGGCTGACCGTTTCTACTGATAATACCGCCTGCTCAGTGCTCGTAGCGCTTGCAGTGGCACCATCACTTGAAGTACGACTAGAAGCTGGTGATTCATCGGTCGCGGCTTTATCACTACCGCCCCAATACTTTCCAAGTAGCACACCAATGATAAGCACGGCTGCCAATACGGGTAACAACCATAATGGTAGTTTTGAAGCGGTTTTTTTAGACAAATTATCAGACTGGCGATACGGTGGTAGCTCAGATGGTTGAGGTGGCTCAATGTTGGTTTCTTGCTCGCTAGTCGGTGCTTGCTTATTATTAGGGTGTTCAAAATCACTCATAGTCGGTCTCTATAAATAAGCACGGTACTAACGCCGTAAAAAGTATAAGGGAAACAAAATGATACAGGCAGAGCTTATCAAAATAGTCTTTTATCATTGTAGACTATCTCGTCATTGGGTCAATTATGTTAAGTATCTACATAGTCAATTGTTGATAGTAATCAAGACGTAGTAAGACATTGAACTTAATAAAGATTATTAGTAGCAAAGATTATAAAGTGAACGATAAGTAAAGACAAAAGACAGCCTATTCCTAGCTCAGTCCCAGTTCATTGCATAAGTCTTCTTCACCAAAATCCCTTGCTTAAAACTTATTCAGCCAATGAAAAAATATGCTGTCATATTGAATGCATTAAGATGCGACCATTATAGTTGGAACAATCACTCGTAAAAATTAATGATACATACGCCCTACAGTTTAGACTTGTATTTATGGGGTAATTTGTCATTATTAAGATAACTCTACTAATAAAGGAATCCATCATGGCTAATAAATCAGACGTAAAGAAGCTTAAGCAAGAAATTAAAGACACCAAAGCAAAAATTAAGCAGAAAAAGAAAGATCTCAAAGAACTTAAGAAGTCATTGAAAAAGTCGAAAAAAGCCAAATAGCTTTATTTCGAGATGAAGGCTTTACGTCAAAGAATAGAAGAGGATAGCGTTACGTCAAAGAATAGAAGAGGATAGCGTTGGCTGTCCTCTTTTTTGCTATTAATTTAGCCATTTTAGCCCATTTAGAGGATAATCGATTGAATTGAGGACACCCCTTAGGCATTGGTATAACGACTCGCCTCAGGCATCCAGCGGTGAATCAGTTGGCTGACATCTGCCTTGCGCGTAGGATCTGCAATTAAATGTTTGGCTAAACGCTGAGCAATGGCAAACAGTTGCTCGTCACGTATCAGATCAGCCAAATAATAACCGACGTTACCCGTTTGACGTTTGCCCAATAACTCGCCGGGACCGCGCAGCTCCAAGTCTTTTTGGGCAATGACAAAACCGTCAGTGCTATCACGCAGGACATTTAAGCGCTCTGTACCTGTCTCTGATAATGGCTTTTGGTATAACAGTACGCAATAGCTTTTGGTTGAGCCACGCCCGACTCGCCCGCGCAGCTGATGTAATTGCGATAGACCTAATCGTTCGGCATTTTCGATGACCATTAACGACGCATTAGGGACATCGACACCGACTTCAATGACGGTTGTGGCAATTAGCAAGTCGAGCTGACCTGCTTTAAATGCCTGCATAATGGCTTGTTTATCAACGGATTTCATCTTGCCATGAACAAGACCAATACGAATATTCAAGCGCTCATTTAAATCCTCATAAGTGGCTTCAGCGGCTTGCGCATCTAGCACACTAGACGCTTCCACCAACGAGCAAACCCAGTACGCTTGCCTACCCGCTTCACAATTAATCGCAATCCGCTCAATGACTTCATCGCGTCGATTACGGTCAATGGTCACCGTAGTAATTGGCGTACGCCCCGGTGGCAATTCATCGATAATCGAGGTATCCATATCACCGTAAACGCTCATCGCCAGCGTGCGCGGAATCGGGGTAGCGGTCATAATCAGCTGATGCGGCGTGCTATTCGCCACACCTTTATTGGTCAGTGCCATACGCTGCTCAACACCAAAGCGATGCTGTTCATCGATAATAACTAAGCCCAATTTGGCAAACTGTACCTGCTCTTGAAACAGTGCATGAGTACCGACGACCACTTGCACCGTGTTTTCTGCGACTGCTTCCAATGCTTCGCGGCGCTGCTTCGCCGTTTGTTTACCAGCAAGCCAGCCGACACCGATACCTAACGGTTCAAACCATTGTTTAAAATTGACCAAATGCTGCTCTGCTAAAATTTCTGTGGGTGCCATAACAGCCACTTGCCAACCACTATCTAACGCATAACCCGCCGCACCTGCTGCAACCAAGGTTTTACCCGCACCAACATCGCCCTGCACCAAC
>Ga0208435_100254_pt1 | contig 16675 bp, 14 predicted proteins | sample 24_taG_FD_184097 | JGI IMG/M metagenome (GOLD analysis project Ga0208435, IMG submission 184097) | Marine viral communities from Cariaco Basin, Caribbean Sea - 24_WHOI_OMZ (SPAdes) (version 2) | ecosystem: Environmental > Aquatic > Marine > Oceanic | place: Caribbean Sea: Cariaco Basin...
CGTTTCTCGCCGGAGCCGACCCCGTCTACCTGCCTTGCGATGCCAGCAACGGCTTCATTCCGGATTTCGACAAGGTGCCTGAATCCGTCTGGGCCAGCTGCCAGGTCCTGTTTCTATGCTCGCCCGGCAACCCCAGTGGCGCCGTAATCAGCCGTGAAACACTGACCAAAGTGATTGAGCTGGCCGACCGTCACGATTTTATTGTGGCGTCTGACGAGTGCTACTCCGAACTCTACCCGGACGAAGCCAACCCGCCCGAAGGCCTGCTGCAAACCTGTGCCGCTCTTGGCCGCCACGATTTTAAACGCTGCGTGGTGTTTCACAGCCTATCGAAGCGCAGCAACCTGCCTGGCCTGCGTTCCGGCTTTGTCGCCGGCGATGCTGACGTGTTGTCGGGCTACCTGAAGTACCGGACCTACCACGGCTGCGCCATGCCCATTCACAATCAATTGGCGAGCATTGCAGCGTGGAACGATGAAGAACACGTTAAAGAAAACCGGTCGGCGTATCGCGCCAAGTTCGAAGCGGTAGTGCCTATCCTGCGCGAAGTGATGAACGTCGACTTCCCGGATGCCGGCTTCTACCTCTGGCCGGAAACACCGTTCGACGATGAAACCTTCGCCCGGGAATTGTCGGCACAGCAAAACGTCCATGTACTGCCTGGCCGCTACCTTTCCCGCACCGTGGACGGCCACAACCCCGGCGAAAACCGGGTTCGCATGGCCCTGGTGGCACCTGTAGAAGAGTGCGTTGAAGCGGCTCACCGCATTGTCGAGTTTGTAAAAGGGTTTAAAGCATGAAGCTCTACGGCATCAAAAACTGCGACACCGTCAAAAAAGCCCGCAAGTGGCTGGACGAAAACGGCGTCGCCTACGAATACCACGACTTCAAAAAAGACGGCCTGACCAGCGAGAAGCTGACCGAATGGCAGCAAACGCTGGGCTGGGAAACGCTGATCAACAAACGCGGCACTACCTGGCGAAAACTTCCCGATGAGGTTCGTGATAACATGACCGCCCTAAGTGCTCACGAGATCATGCTGGAGAACGCTTCCATCATCAAACGCCCGGTCGTTGAACGCGGCGAAACAGTAACCGTGGGCTTTAACGCAGACGAATGGTCTGCGTGGACGAACTAACACTTTAAAACCCTCTGCCCTTGACCTCTCGCACAGAAACGGAGGTTAGCGGCAAAGGAAAAGAACTCGGCTTTCAAACATATTAGATAGGAGCAACCACCAGATGAGTTTTGCATTCGGCATCGGCATCGGCACCCAGAACAACCAGGGCGAATGGCTGGAAGTGTTCTACCAGCAACCGGTTATGACCCCAGGCAAAGACCTGATCGACGTGGTTGAAACCGCGCTGAACTACAAAGGCGGCAATCAGGCCATCGAAGCGAGCGCCGAGCAACTGACCCAGTTCGCCACCTCCCTCCGCCAGCTGGGCGAAACCGCTCAGGCAAAACTGGCCGAGCAAGCCGCTGAAAGCAAAAGCCCGGTCGTTGTAACCGTACTGGCGACCGACGACACGGCCTCCAGCACCCCCGAGGTGTACCTGAAGCTGCACCTGATTTCTCACCGTCTGGCCAAGCCCCACAGCCTGAAGCTGGACGGCATCTTCGGCCTGCTGCCAAACCTGGCCTGGACCAACGAAGGCGCCATTGACCTGAACGAACTGCCAGCACGCCAGCTGCAAGCTCGTGTAGAAGGCCGCACTCTGGAAGTGAAGTCTGTCGATAAATTCCCGCAGATGACCGACTACGTGGTACCCAAGGGCGTTCGTATTGCGGACACCTCCCGTGTTCGCCTGGGCGCTTACGTAGGCGAAGGCACCACCGTGATGCACGAAGGCTTCATCAACTTCAATGCCGGTACCGAAGGCACCAGCATGATCGAAGGCCGTATCTCAGCGGGCGTTATGATCGGCAAAGGCTCTGACCTGGGCGGCGGCTGCTCCACCATGGGCACCCTGTCAGGTGGCGGCAACATCATCATTTCCGTGGGCGAAAACTGCCTGCTGGGTGCAAACGCTGGCATCGGCATTCCGCTGGGCGACCGTTGCACGGTAGAAGCTGGCCTCTACATCACCGCGGGCACCAAAGTTGCCCTACTGGATGACAACAACGACTTGGTTGAAGTCATCAAGGCCCGTGACCTGGCCAGCAAGAACGACCTGCTGTTCCGCCGCAACAGCCAGACCGGCGCGGTTGAGTGCAAAACCAACAAAACAGCCATCGAGCTGAACGAAGAACTGCACGCCAACAACTAAGACCCGCACTAGCCCCTCTTCCGCTGTGGAGAGGGGCCACTCCAGACCCAGCAAGAGCTTCCCTATGACCTTATCGCCTACCCTCGAACTCGCCATGGATCTCATTCGCCGCCAGTCGGTCACACCGGACGACGCCGGTTGTCAGGAACTGATGATGTCCCGCCTCGCCCCACTCGGCTTTGCCGGCGAGAACCTGCGATTTGGCGAAACCGACAATCTTTGGGCACGAAAAGGCGCCGACGGCCCAGTACTGGCCTTTGCCGGCCATACCGATGTAGTGCCAACCGGTCCCGAGCGAAACTGGGCCCACGCGCCCTTTGAGCCGGTGATTGAGGAAGGCTTCTTGTATGGTCGCGGTGCGGCTGATATGAAGGGCAGCCTGGCGGCATTCGTCACAGCTTGCGAACGCTTTGTGGCCAAGAACCCGAATCATCGCGGCTCCATCGCCCTGCTCATCACCAGTGATGAAGAAGGCCCGGCCCACGATGGCACGGTTAAAGTGATTGAAACGCTGGAAGCCCGAAACGAGAAAATCGACTGGTGCTTGATTGGCGAGCCGTCCAGCACCCACGAGGTAGGCGACGTGATCAAAAACGGCCGCCGCGGCTCACTGCACGGCTACCTGACCGTACACGGTACTCAGGGCCACGTGGCCTACCCTCATCTGGCCGAAAACCCGGTACACACCGTTGCACCCGCTCTGGATGCCTTAGCGAAAGAATTCTGGGACAACGGCAACGATTTCTTCCCGCCGACCACCTTTCAGATCACCAAAATTGAATCCGGTGTGGGCAGCAACATCATTCCCGGCGAATGTGTGGTGCATTTCAACTTCCGCTACTGCACCGAGAACACCGCCGAGAGTCTGGAAGAACGCGTGGTAGCGATTCTGGATCGCCACGACTTCAAATACGACCTTCAATGGCACCTCAGCGGCCGCCCCTTCCTGACCGACCGGGGCGCACTGGTGTCCGCCAGCCAGGAAGCCATTCGTACCGTCACCGGTCGGGAAACCGAGTTGTCTACCTCGGGTGGCACGTCAGATGGCCGCTTTATCGCCCCCACCGGCGCACAAGTGGTCGAACTCGGCCCCATCAACGCTACCATCCACAAAGTGGATGAGTGTGTGAAAGCGGAAGATCTGAATATTCTGTCCGACATCTACGAACAGATTCTGGTCGAACTACTGGGATAATTAGAAGGAGTTAAAGCCCAACTCCGAAATCAATAATGCGGCGGCGGGGTCTCCTCCTCCTCCCGCCGTATGTGGGAGGGCGACACATCCTTAAGCTGCTGATGCATCAGCCGCTTAGCCTCCCACAGCTCCCGAATGTCCATTTCCTGCTTGGTTATTTGTTCGCTCAGGGTGTTAATCACGTCATCCTGGAACGCAAGTCGCATTTCCAGATCTGCAATCCGGTCTTCGAGAGTCTTTTTACTCATGAGATTTGGTCAGCCCTTTCTTTAATCTGGTATCATGGCGCCTTTTACCGCCAACGCCAGATATTCTAAACACAGAATTCAGCGGCGGTGTTCACTGCCGGACATGCCATTTTACCCGATGTACGGCTTTTTATCGTTAGCGTTTAATTATGGAGAATAACCAACCAATGCGTAATCCAGCCAAAGCGATCCTTGTTGCTATCCTGATCGCAATTCCGGCACCGTTTGTACTGGGCCTGCTACTGTCTGCCACCCCGGCACCGCTGAAACTGCTCGCTATGGGCGAAGGCGTTGAAGCTCTGGGTAGCCAAGGTGGTATTGCCGCGTATTTGATGGCGTTTGCTGTTTTCGCCATTGTGGGTTTTATCGCTGTTTTGGTTGCCGGTAAGCAAGCCGCGCCTGCTGCCCCCGCTCGCGCCCAGAACCGCCCGGCTCGTGCCAGTCAGCCACAGAACGATTACGACGACGAAGACGACTTTGACGACAGCACTCCGGAAGGAGACGAAGAAGGCACCGTTAAATGGTTCAACGTCAAAAAAGGTTTCGGCTTTATCGTGCGTGAAAGCGGCGACGAAATCTTCGTTCACTTCCGTGCCATTCGTGGCCGTGGTCGTCGCGTACTGCGCCAAGGCCAACTGGTTCGCTTCAACGTGGTTGATGCCGACAAAGGCCTGCAGGCAGACAACGTGTCTATCCTGAGCGATTGATCTTCCCCGGCATAAACAAAAAGGCAGCCTTGATCGGCTGCCTTTTTACGTTCCGGGCTCTGTTAATTCCAGACGACCTGCTGCTCTCCGCGGTAATCTAACCGCCACCACTTTTCATCATCCAGTGAATCGCCTTCCTGCCACTCGCCTAAACTGCAGCGAATCTCCCCTTCCATCATTCTCCAGGCACTTCGAGCGCACTCAAGATCGTTGTTCCACGGCAACTCGTCGCCCTCAATCACCAGCGACGTGAACCGTTTCCCGAACGCGCCGGGGTACAAGGTAATACGCAGCGCACTTCCGTTGAACTGCGCACTGCCTTTAGCAACCGAGGTCACATCGGCATCGTCCACCCGGACATCATCAAGCTGCCCTTCAAGCCACCGGGATACGGCACCCGGCTCAAGGTCACGAATGTATATTTCCAGATCCTGCACCCAAGGTATCTCCATGCTGTTGCTCATACTGCCGCACATAGTGAACCGGCTCTGGCGCGGCTGCAAGCCATCGCTCTAATTCCTGCCGAAGATCGTCCACTGTTAACCGCCGCAACGTGCCCGAGCGTTGTCGTTCATGCCAAAGCACTTCGGACGCAGCCCTGGACAATTCCAAGTCTTGCATTTCAGGATCGTCGTTGTGAAACGACTCTCCCCTTGCTGCAGATACCAACGACTGCCTCCGAGCGACGTCTTGCCTGCCTGCGAGCGCGACGGACTCCAATGGCCCGCGGCTGGCAAACATCTGCAGGCGAGCAGCGGCTCGTCGTACCCATTCAAGCATTCCACCCGGCGAGGCCACACACCGGCTCTGCCGGGTAGCTGCATATTCCACCGCGGCAAGCGCGACTTCCACATTAAATCGTTTCTCAATCAACGGTTGATGAGCCGTGAGAATCGCACGTCGTTGCCCGGTGCTCACCGGTGGCATGGTGACCACTTCCAGCGTTCTACCCAGTAAATGGCTTAACCGCTGCTCACCATCTGTGTCGCTCTCCGCGCAGGGCGCGAGCAACAAAATGGGCCCACACCAGCCAGACACCAGCTCTCGGGCGACGCCGTTTGGCTGCGCCATCAACTCCAGCAATTCAAGCGGCGATACGTTATCTAATACCAAAACCGGCCAGCCATAAGCCTCCTCACCTTGAGAGGGCACTGCAGGTTGTTCCTGCGCCACCACTTCGGCCTGTCGGCGCAGGTCAATCTGCACCCAAAAGAGCCCAGGCGTGTCCAAGAGTGACTGCAACCACGCGGTTTTGCCGCTGCCTCGTTCGCCCTGAACCCAAATCAGCCCGGTTTTATTTGAGGAAAGAGAAACGGCCACATCCTCAGCCAAGGCCAGCCAACCCGGCTCCACGATTGTGAGTGGGGTGTGCCCAAGCGTGTTTGTATTTTGCTCGCGAGAAGCACTTCCGCCTTTATCCGGCCAGGTCGTCACCAATTCCAGCACCGCCACATAAGCTTTATCTTGCAGGCGTTCAGCGCAACTCACCAGACCCCGTAAAAGCTGTGACCAATTCAACCAAGGGCTTTCAATAACCTCGCGTGTGGCTGAGATCCAATAGATAAGCTGGGACGACAAATCGCCGTCCCCGTGGACTTCGGCAACAATCGGCTGTTCACCCTGAATCGTTCGAACCAGTTCATCAAAATCCACACCCTGCCGCTTTAGAAACGGAGCCACCGCATCAACCTCATCCAGCATCGCCAACAGAAAGTCTTCTGCAGTAATCACAGCCCCACCCCGCTTCACGACCTCGTCTCGGGCCACCAGCAATGCTTGCTGGCATTGCGGCTCCAGGCATCCTTGCCAATCTTCCATGTAGACATTCTCCATTGGGGATAAAACAGCTCAGCACTTTAGCAAACTCTGCCTTTTTTGATGTCGGTGGAGGTCACACGGCGCTTACGCCCGTGAATTAAACTTTTGAAAGCTATCGACAGTAAGGAACCGTTTTTCAACCTCTCACCCGCTTTAGGTTTCAGGTATGCTGACCGCATGAATACAGATTCAGAACCGCTTTCCCTACATCGCTTCAAAACCCCAGCAGTCCGCCATTTGGCCTGGCTGTGTGAAGCGCCTCAATTGGTGGCATCTCCCATCAGCTTTAGGCCCTGCGAGTTTCTTCCCTCGGACTATCTAACCACACTGACCCATTGGGACGATCACCCAAAGGAAGCGCCCGTTCGTTTGTCAGCCCCTACAGAAAAACGGCTAGGGCACTACTTCGAGCGGCTTTATGAGGTGATGTTGAGCGAGCTCATGGGCTGGGAAATTGTGTTGAAAAACCAGCAAATACGAACCGAGACCCAGACACTGGGCGAGCTGGACTTCGTACTGAGAAACGCGGTTACCGGCGACCTGGAACACCATGAAATCGCCATCAAATACTATCTGGGCGTACCCGCTGCCGACGGACCAGCCTTGTGGTACGGCCCCAATGCCCGGGACCGGCTGGATCTTAAAACCAACCACATGCTGTCTCACCAAAGCCAAATGACCCAGCGGCCTGAAACCCGCAATGTGTTGGCGGAACTCGGCATTCAGGAAAGCATCAAGCCACGTATCTTCATGCCCGGATATCTGTTCTACCCTAACGGGGATACCGCTAAGCTCCCGGACACGGTTCCCGACGACCACCTGACCGGGAAATGGCGCTATGCTGCGGACTTGGCGACAGAAGACACCAGCCGCTGGGTTCGCCTCAACAAGCCGCATTGGATTGGCCCTTGGTGCCAGTCAGATACGCCGGATGCCAAAGCGGCACGCTCAACCATTCAATGGGTTGAAGCCGAAGGCTTTCCGGCCTTGTTTGCTGAAATGGTTTGGCGAGCCGAGCTATCCTGTTGGGTAGAAAAAGAGCGCTGGTTTGTGGTCCCACGCGATTGGCCCCAAAACAAACGCTAACCCAACATCAACACAGGAGAACACGATGAAATACCTACATACCATGATTCGGGTCAGCAACCTGGACGAGACGCTCCACTTCTTCTGCGACCTACTCGGCCTGGTCGAAATCAGCCGAAAAGACAGCGAGAAAGGCCGCTTTACACTGGTGTTCTTGGCCGCTCCTGAAGACGAAGCGCGAGCACGGGAAGACAAAGCCCCGACTATTGAACTTACCTACAACTGGGACCCGGAAGAATACACCGGTGGCCGCAACTTCGGGCACCTGGCGTTTCGGGTGGACGACATCTATGCCTTATGTGAGAAGCTACAGGCCAACGGTATTACCATTAATCGCCCACCGAGAGACGGTTATATGGCGTTTATTCGCACCCCGGACGGGATTTCTATTGAGTTGTTGCAGAAGGGTGAGGCGCTGCCGGTTCGGGAGCCGTGGGCAAGTATGGAGAATGTGGGGAGTTGGTGAGGGAATGGCCGATATTAAATCGGCCATGCTGTTTCAGGGCGCAGCTTGCGGTACTCATCCATCGAGATCTTTCCGAGCTGTGGCGTGAGTTTGCACTTACGTTTGTCCCACGGGTATTCCATCTGCCGCTTCAACCACTGAGCGCCCTCCCCTTGCTTCCAAGCTTCCAGATCCAGATCGCGCCAGAAGCGAGGGTTGCGGCCGGTCCGTTCGTCATGTTCCGCGGTGACAGGGTCCAGATGGCGGAAGGGTTCTAGCCTTGGTAGGTCGGGCAGCGGTTGCGACACATCCATGTATGTCTGGAGTACGTCCCAGAGCGCCAAAACCTCCGATTTGCTGGACTCAATAGTGCTGAAAGCGGTTTTGTGGAACGATTTCTGAGTGTAGCGGTGCACGAAAATGAGACGGTAGAACACACCACTCTGCTGAATCACCCGATCCACATACGCATCGAACTCTACAAACGGGGCTTCGAAATAACGCTTGCGACCCAAAGCCATGCGAACCTGCCCGGTGACACGATTAAACTCGCTGCAGCCGTCTTCCAGGGTGTCATCCAGTTTCTTGTTAATGCGCTTCTCAAAGGGTTTAAGAATAAACCCCATGCCTGTGCTCATGAGCCAGTTGGTGGTGACCGGGGTGACCCAAATTGCAAAACCAAGCCAGCCTAACCCTAATAGAAAACCACTAATAATGACGAACCAGATAGTTACATCGCTCAATCCACGCTGCTCCAAAATCTCCGTCATCCCCCACGTGACAACCCCCAGCCCACTAAGCCAAAGAAACATCACCCAAGCAATCGGCAGGACCAACAGTAAGAATTTCAGACCTAGTTTCCCGTTCAGGAACCGAATCCGCTGGTGGTCCCACCACCAATCTTTGGACTCGAACTCCGGATCCGTCTTTTCGTGGTCTTGGAGTACTTCAACATCTTCGATCGTACTGTGAAAGGGAATAACGCCCGCGTAGCTGCCAACGGGTTGAAGCTCCTCGCCAAGGCGAGTCCGCTCTTTTGAGAATTTCGGGAGGGGGCTGTTCTCAAACGACCGAAAGGCTGTATCAGAAAAAATAGACATCTGTGATAACTCTGTCATGAGTCCCTCAAATCGGCCAAGCTTCAGGCGGCCGCTGCTTCCGGTAATCCTCCATCGAGATCTTGCCCAGCTGCCGCTTTATCCAAAACTTACCTAACAAACCAGAGAGTTGCCTTACATGACACATGCTGTTTCAGGTCGACTTTGGCGATAGGTGATCATATCCACTTTACCCAATTGCGGAGTGACTATGCATTGCCTACGGCCCCAATCATACTGCCGCTGTTTTCTCAACAGTTCCGCACCCTTTCCCTTCTGCCAGTCATCCAGATCGAGGTCTCGCCAGTAGCGGGGGTTACGGTCAGTACTCTGATCGTACTCGGCAGTCACTGGGTCCAGGTGGCGAAACGGCTCCAACCGAGGCATGTCTGGTAGGGGCTGGGTAATGTCCATGTAGCGTTGCAACATATCCCACAGAGCCAGCACCTCAGTTTTCTCTGCCTCAATGTTGCTCAAAGAGGTTTTGTTGAATCGCTTCTGTGTGTAACGATGCACGAACATAAGCCGATAGAAGATACCGCCCCGCTGCACCACACACTCCACGTAGGCATCGAACTCCACAAATGGGGCCTCAAAAGAACGCCCCTTGCCGAGGGCGAATTTTACCTGCCCAGTGGCCCGGCTAAATTCGCTACACCCATCTTCCAAAGATTCGTCCAACTTCTTTTCCAAGGTTTTCTCGAAAGGCTTCAAGAGGGCCCCAACGAAGTTGGTCATAAGCCAATTGGTAGTATGAGGGATAACTCGGAGCGAGAAAAACCACCATCCAGCCCACGAAACCAGTAATAGAACAACGAAAAGAACCGGAGGCAGATCTCCCCTCAGTTCGTTTACAAAAACATACCCAATTCCGAAACTGCCACCGAGAAGAAGAGTGCATATCCATGCAAAAGGGAGCACCAATATCAAAAACTTAAGCCCTATCTTCTCGTTAAGAAAACGCAAGCGCTGGTGATCCCACCACCAGTTGTCCTTATAAAACTCCGGATCCTCGCGTTCACTGAACTGGACTGCATCAATATCATCCACGGTTCGGTGGTACGGGTTAAGGTTAGCGTAGGCACCGTACGGCTGGAGCTCCTCCCCAACTCGTTCCCGTTTAGTCCGGGTTTCGGGTAGCCCCGCCGTCTCGCTCGAGCGATAGGCGGTGGGTGCATAATGTGAGGTCTCCCTCGTGGTAGTCATACAGTAACTTCCTTAACGTACCAATAGGGTACGTTAATCCCCACCGACCAAGAGCAGCCCGCCCCAAGCGTAGCGAATTAGCAACTGCAGAGCCGATAGGCCAATGAACGCCTTGCCGTTTAGGAATCGAAGCTGGTTTTGATACCACCACCAATCACTTGAATTAAAAGCCTCGGGATCTCTTTGATCTTGATACTGCACCTGCACTGAATCTCCGGATATTCGGTAAAAGGGCTCAATATCCGCGTAGTCTCCAACAGGCTGCAAATCTTGCCCTAGTCTTTGCCTGCTTTTTTCTGCTTCTGGGATTGGAGGGATCCGACTACACCGAATTATATCCGTCCGAGAATCAGATCCTGTGGCGTTGCCATTCACACGATAGCCTCTTTGTTAAAAGCTTGATGGCTGGAGCGCTAGGCTTATATCGGCGATGCGCTTGTCGGCCGTAGTTTGCGGTACTCATCCATTGAGATCTTGCCGAGCTGCGGTGTGAGTTTGCATTTGCGCTTACTCCAAGGGTATTCCATCTGCCGCTTCAACCACTGTGCGCCCTCCCCTTGCTTCCAAGCTTCCAAATCCAAATCGCGCCAGAAACGAGGGTTACGACCGACACGTTCGTCATGTTCAGCAGTGACTGGATCTAAGTACCGGAAGGGCTCCAACCTTGGTACATCAGGTAGGGGCTGGGTAACATCCATATAGGTCTGGAGCACATCCCAAAGCGCCAAGACCTCCAATTTGCTGGAATTAATGGCACTGAACGCAGTTTTATGGAACGATTTTTGGGTATAGCGGTGCACGAAAATGAGACGGTAAAACACACCACTTTGCTGAATCACCCGATCCACATAAGCATCGAATTCTACAAACGGGGCTTCGAAATAACGCTTGCGGCCCAAAGCCATGCGAACCTGCCCGGTGACACGATTAAACTCGCTGCAGCCGTCTTCCAGGGTGTCATCCAGTTTCTTGTTAATGCTCTTCTCAAAAGGTTTAAGAATAAACCCCATGCCCGTGCTCATGAGCCAGTTAGTAGTGACTGGGGTGACCCAAATTGCAAACGCAAACCAAGATAGCGACAGAAATCCTCCTGCTACCACCAACACTTCGGACGCAATATCGAGTTTGTTATTTGCCTCAACAATGCCCCAGCCGACGAGCGCGATGCCGCTGAACCATAGGGTAAGCACCCAAATGACCGGTAAAAAAAGAACCAAAAATTTGAGGCCTAGCTTTTCATTCAAAAACCGAATCCGCTGGTGATCCCACCACCAATCTTTGGATTTGAACTCTGGATCTGTCTTTTCATGATCCTGCAATACCTCCACATCGTCGATTGTGCCGTGATACGGAATAATGCCTGCGTAGCTGCCAGTTGGTTGGAGTTCCTCGCCAAGACGAGTGCGCTCTTTTGAGGATTTCGGGAGGGGGCCAATCCTCGTCGCTCGAAACTCCGTGTCGAAAACCTCGGGCGTCGAATTCAGCTCCTTCATACACTGACCTCAGTAAAGTACCAATATGGAGACTTGGGCTGGCCATAAGGGTTCATGAATGTATGTTCCTTAGGCGGTGGCTGGCTGTGTCGTGCCAGGTCAAACGCTTCGTAGTCCTCGAACACGGGCGCAGGGAACACCAAAGGACCAAGCTCTGTCCCCAAGGTTACTTGCAGCCCTACCCTTACCCGGGTTTCGACAGATTCCTGATAATTAAAGCTTTGGTATTCACTATCCTGAATCTCGCGTCTGACCAGAAAACGCACGGCTGACTGGCGCGGTAAAGACTGGCGAGCGGTTACTTTAGTCAGCGGGGTTGTTTTGAGCATATTGGTAACCGTGTTGGATTGCGTTAAGCCCTTTGAAGGAATGTTAGTGGTTGAGGAGAGATAGGCAACCTCTTGAACCACCAGCCTAAACGGACTGGAAGGATACCCACCCTCACATTCTTGGTGCAGCTTGATGCGGCTGATTAGCGGCAGCTGCAAAGTTATTACGTAATCGTCTGGCCTAGGCTGATAATCAGGGTGGCTTAACTCGGAATCCGGCTCAATATCTTCGTATCGCTGCGCGGTCACCTGAACTGGAGATAAAAGGGCAAGAAGTTGGCTGTAGTATGCTTTATCATCCCGACCTGGCAGGGAATTATCGGGGTGAATTCCCCAAGGCCCACGTTTGAGAAGTTGCTCGAACGTATCGTCCGTAGCTGACGCGGCATAAAGGCCACCACCAACAGCCATAGCCAAACCCAAAATAGCCCAACCCCAGCCGGGGATTGCCAATAGGGTGTGCATAAGGGGTGATGCCAACACGATTAAACTGCCCGTCATAGCGATAGCATGGCCAGTAGCAGCATCAAAATCCTTGCTGGACAGGCTGATACGCATATCCCAAAAACTCAGCACAGCTCCTGCGGTTCCAGCAATAAAAGTCGCCAAACCTGCGACTCTAACCAACGTTGCGGCATTTAGAGTCTTTAACCGGTTGCCGATCAGAACCCAGTTTTTCATCTCAAACAACGGCCGGGTTGCTATTTTATACGTCTTTGTCGTTGGCCCGCCCGCTGCAGCAGAGGATCGCCCTAATAACTCGCTGAGCTTAAATGATGCAGCAATTAGGTCTGAGCCCGCGCCGGCAAATGCTTTTGCTACACTCAAAGCTACGTCGCCATTGTCCGACTTCAGTGCCTTGTTCAAACTATTCAGCTCAAGAAAAAGGTTAAACGCCGCCAATACGACTAACCCCTTGGATACCGCAGGCCCATCAACCACTTCATTAACACTCTTAGCCAGATTCACTCTAACCAAGCTCAACTTGCGCACTTCCGGATGATCATCCGGGGCAACGAATACAGAAGTCGTACCGCCAACCTTACGGATCGCCTCTTCTATAGTTTCATGCATACGTGCGGGGCTGGTAGAAGCCATTACACGACCAGAGTCATCCAGCAAATCTGCGTACAGATAATCTTTTGACCGGGTGAGAACCCCCTCCGTTCGATCAAAATCAGTCAGCCCCCGCACCACCCCATTTCCGGACACACCTATGATCGCCCTGGAAATCTTTTCCTCTGCTCGGCTCATTATGTCAATACGCTTAAGGCTAGGATCCACCAATGCAAAATTGGAGAGTGCCCCCTGCATGACACGCTGAAGCTCAACCTGCTCAATAAGATTCTCTTCCATCAGCCGCTTACCCACTGTAAGCACCGCAGAACTCCACTCATTAAGCGAACCAGCGATCATTCCACTCACTTTGCCCGCATTGGCGACTCCTTTGATTCCTGACTCAAGCCCGCCATTTTGCTCATTTAACTGCTTTTCCAGATAAACCAGAGACTGAAGGTTGAGTCGCTTCAACTGCTCTTCGTCAACCTCAGCGATATCTTGAACTCGCCTCTCTAAACTCTCGAAAAAGCGTTGTCCCCCGACTTCTGTTGCTTCTGGTGCCCACTTACTCAAAAACGATCGTTCAAAAAACCAACGACGAAGCTCTAACGGAATCCATTCCCCACGAGTTACGCCCTGAGCCTGAAGCACACCAGGGATCTGCTGAAGCACATTAAGAACGTCCGCAACCAGCAAATACCCTTCGCAGATCGCAACGTCATTGCATGCCCGATAATCCTCAAGCACCACGTCAAGCTTCTCGCTACTCAGCATTGTTCTCATCTTTGCTAAGTGCCGACCAATAACGTTGATAGCATGATGCTTTTCGTCGGCCTTGAGCACCTGATCGAGCTTGGAGCGGTCAACTGCCGATGCATATCTGGCCAACGGATTTTGGCCGCGGGGTACAGGATCAAATACAGCCTGACGGATGAGCATCGCAGAGTGCACCATCGGATTGCTCTGGATAGACACATCCACTGCATCCAGATAATGCAAAGCTAGGTGCAGCTGCGACATCGAATGCCGAAGCGTGAACAAAGGGTCAGAAATAGCCAAACATGCCACACCTTGCTTCTGTCTGATTTCTGATAATTGATCCTCACCCGATTCACAACTCATATCAAAAGGAGCTTCAAGCAAGCGGCCGAGTTTGGCGCACAATTCACCCTCGGCCGGTCCTCCGAACCCTATTCCAAAATCACTGGGATTCTCGAGCATCAGTTCGACACCCAAATCTCGTGTGCGAAGCTCCGCCACATCTTCAATGCGCGAGGCCGGAAAACCACCACTAAAATTCAAGCCTTCGATGCTTACCGCTGCCCATGCAGAACCTGCATATGTGGTTCTGGCTATGCGAGCCGTCTCGTTTTGTTCAAGATGCTCAATATAGGACCAGTCCCACTGCACTTCGCTATAAGCCATGTAAAATTCAGACATGACTGCCTGTCCTTGGAGGAAAACCGGCAGCAACACATCATCTAGCCAATCGCCGCTGGATGGCCTAATCATCCGCACGCTGGAGTCGCCATCCGTCACTTCAGTACGGATTGCTGCAAGATCAATGTCACTGAACCGAGAGTTTTCATCGATCTCCAACTCCCGCCAAAGCCGATCTTTCCAAAAAATATACAAATACCCAGGCCGCAACAGCGCTACGCCCTTCCCTTGATTTATTGTTAGCCCGCCAGATTTTACAGGCAGGTTATCAGCAATCTCGGCCAAAGGTTTTACCCTAAGAAGGGTGTTTTCCTGATAATCCTCGCGTTCAATATTAGAGCGAGCGTTTTTCAGAAGAGGAATGGTAATTTTGCCGCCATCTCGCTTGGGTACCGTCAGCACCAAATCCTTCGGGTCAGCATCGTCATAATCGGCTTTTCTCAGAATCGAGCGATCCCGGGATTCATCCACAAAATCCACTGTGTCGGTCATGCGTTTTCCTCCCCTCCAGATTCCTTGACGACTCCAACTGAATCCCGTTCGAGATTTCCTCCAATGATATCAATTATCAGTTTTCGATCAGTTCCCGGTAACTGCTCAACATCCATCTGATCGGGAACGGCTGATTTACGCTGCGCCACATTTGCCAATGTGGGTGGCTGAGGCATTGCTGATCCATCTTTCCCAAGCAACTGTGGCAGTTCAGGAGCAGCTACGCTTTGCCCACTCCCACTCCCCGGCGCCCCACCCGAATTAATCTTGATTCCCGGCCCACTCAGCGTGACCCCACTGGGGTCCAGTTTGATAAAACTCCCGCCACCGGAAATGGTGAGTTCAGCTCCGGCATCCAGCACTACCTTGGCACCGGCTTTGTGGTGCACTTCTGTGCCGGCTTCTGAGGCCATGGATCGAGCAGTCTTCTGCTGAAACGTACCGCCAACGGTTTGGCTGCAATCAGTGCCAACGGACAACCGGCTTTCGCCATCAGTAGTGCAGTTGTCAGCCACTTTTACGTGGTTGAACTGGTCGTTCTCCACCGTTAGATGGCTGTCGTTCTTGATGACTTCCGTGCGGTTGTTTTCCGTAAGCAGGTCCAGATCTTTCTGGGCGTGCACGTAGATCTGCTCTTCGCCCGCTTCATCTTCAAAACGCAGTTCGTTGCTGCCTTCACCCTTGTGGGTTTTGGTCTTCAGAGTGGTCCGGGTTTTGTGTTCCGGCAGCGCGTACGGTGGTGTGTTGGTGGCGTGGTAAGTCCTGCCGGTGATGATGGGCTGGTCCGGATCGCCATCGAGGAAGCTCACAATCACTTCGTTGCCGATTCTGGGCAATGCCATGAAACCATATTGGCCACCGGCCCAGCCTTGGGACACTCGCAGCCAGGCACTACTGTGTTCATCGTTTTTGGAATAACGGTCCCACGGGAATCTTACTTTCACCCGCCCGTATTGGTCGCAGTGGATTTCTTCACCCTCGGGCCCGGTGACAAGGGCCATTTGCGGGCCGTCCATTATGGGTTTGTGCTCACAGAGGGCGCGCCAGGTTTTATCGGCGGGGATGGCGGTGAATTCGTTAGTGTAGTTGGTCTGTTCGCTACCGCCTTCTTCTTCCAGCGCTTGCGGTTGTTTGCCGGTGTGGGTGATGGCGGTCAGCAGCCATTCCCGGTTCAGGCTTTGGCTGTCGTGGTCTTGCAGGTCTACTTTGGCACCGACGGCAAAATCCGGGCGGTTGCTTTTGCCTTTGGCGACAGAAGCGTCGTTTCTGAGTGCGTCTAATCGGGTCTCAGTAAACGGCTGGCCGCTGGCGTCGGTTTTGTAGCGGCCGGGGTAGTCGTAGTGCTGGTAGTCGTAGTGCTGGTAGTCGTCGCGGTGGTTTACACCGCCGGCACTCTGTTCGTGCATCAGAGCGTAAGCAGGGTTCTTGAAGGTGTAATCTTTCATCGCCACCGATGAAGCCCGCACACGCTCTTCGTAGGCGAAGCTAAATACACATGCCTGTTGGGTGCTGCCGCCGGCTTTGGTGTTGCACTCTACGGGGCCTAGCTTAGGGGCGTCACCGTGATGGTCGGCTAGAACGAGTGCCGGTTGCTCTTCACCGTCCACGCTGCCGTGCTGGTAGCGGTAATGCCAACCTTCTTCAGCAGCCAGTCGTTCTAAGAATTTCAGGTCGCTTTCCCGGTGCTGGACGCAGTATTCCCGCTCTTCGGGCGCGCGTTTCAGGTCGAACACCGTATCCACAATGCCCCGCTCTTCCAACAGCGTGCGCACAATGGCATCGGTGGTCTG